>Ga0074044_10000103_pt1 | contig 84647 bp, 93 predicted proteins | sample BogForMeECP23OM1_FD_94443 | JGI IMG/M metagenome (GOLD analysis project Ga0074044, IMG submission 94443) | Bog forest soil microbial communities from Calvert Island, British Columbia, Canada - Bog Forest MetaG ECP23OM1 | ecosystem: Environmental > Terrestrial > Soil > Wetlands ...
ATGGTCTCGCCGTTAATGCATCCGCTCGCCGCGACCAGGCCGATCAGCCCGACGCCGCTCAGCGCTGCCAGCGCAATTCGTGCCCATCGCGGGCGGGTATGAAGTTGCTCTTGCACGCGTACCCGGCTCTCCGAACTCGGCAATCAATAACGTTGCCAAATTCGCGCGTATCCATTATACGCGCCCCCATTTGACGAGTCAGGCCCAGGAAGGTTTCAGATGAGGATTCATCCGAACGGGCGCCCGCGCGAATTAGTGGGTAAAAAGCCCGGAGAAAAATCTTCCGACCGCGCCAAAAACCTCTGATGACGAAGGGCTCGCTGAGGCGACCGGCGCACGCGGCGCGATTGCCGGCCCCGGAGGCAGCGTTGCCGACACTGGCGCGGTCGCAGGAGCGCTCGCGAACATTCCGCCGTGCAGAGGACACATCTGCGTCGGCTCGGTGCCGATCAGGAATGGCAACGAGACCTGTCGCGGGCAGGCCGAGGTCGCAAGACCGCCGGATTCGGGATCGATCGTGGCCATCGTAATGCCCGACGGCTCGGGGAAGTCCTCGGGATCCGCCGGCGCCGCATCCTGCATGAACTGGACCCAGGCCGGCAGCGCCGCCTGCGCTCCCGTCAGGCCGAGGCTCTCGGGTTCGTCGAAGCCCACCCAAACGCCGCATACGATCGCCGGCGTATATCCGATGAAGTATGCGTCCTTGTAGTCCTGCGTCGTCCCGGTCTTGCCGGCCGCCGGAAAATCCAGCCCCATTCGGCCCGCGCTCGCGCCGGTTCCATAGCGCAGGACTGCTTTGAGAGCGCCCGTGATCAGATACGCGACCGCCGGACGAATCACGCGGTTCTCCTCGTCCGCGTGCTTGTAAATCTGATGGCCCTTCGCATCGACGACCGCCTCGACCGCATACGGCGGCGACCGCAGGCCCTCAGTCGCAAAAACCTGGTACGCCGAGGTGAGCTCGAGCAGCGTGGTCTCGTCGGCGCCGATCGAAATCGGCAGCACCGCGGCAAGATCCTCGTGGATGCCCATCTCATGCGCTGTTTTCACGATCGTCGCGGGGCCCAGCTTGTTGCCGACATACGCGGTCGGCACGTTGAGCGATTCGATCAACGCCTGCGCGACCGTCACTCGCGGTTGATACGTGCGCTCGTAATTCGCGGGCGTCCAGCCGCCGAATGTCATCGGCTCGTCGGGGATCGTGGACGCCAGCGTGAGCGGCGGCGAAAAGGGCGCGCGGTCGGGATCGAGCGCCGCCAGGTACACAATCGGCTTGAATGCCGACCCGGGCTGGCGCTCGGCGTTCGCCGCGCGATTAAACTGGCTCTCGGCGTAGTCGCGCCCCCCGACCATCGCGCGAATCGCGCCGCTCTCGGCATCCAGCGCGACCAGCGATGTCTGCAGCCTGCCGTCAATCTTTGCGCGGCGCAGCCGGCGATGGTTCTTTTCGATCTGCTCGACATTTGCCGTGACCGCATCGGCGGCGTCGCTCTGAAGTTCGGTGTCGAGCGTCGTATAGACCTTGAGCCCTTCGAGATGGCCGTCGAAGCCGGGAATCTTGGCTACGAACGCGCTCACGTAGTCGGTAAAGTACGGCGCCCGCCGCAGTCCCGGCGGCTTGGTGATTTGAATGGGCGTCGCGACCGCGGCCGCGTAACTGGCGTCGTCGATCGCACCCGCCCGCTTCATCACTCCCAGCACGACGTCGCGCCGCTTGCGGCATGCGTCGGGATGACGCCGCGGATCGTACAGTGTCGGCGCCTGGATCATTCCGATCAGCGTCGCCGCTTCCGCCGGCGTCACCTCGGCCAGGTCCTTGCTGAAGAAATATCGCGCCGCCTGCGGCATCCCGTCGATCGGCGTGCCCTCATACTCGCCCATCGGCACGTCGTTGATGTAGCGCTCCAGGATCTCGTTTTTCTTGAGGCGTATTTCAAGCACCGCCGCGACGGCGAGCTCGCGGAACTTGCGGCTGAAGCTGCGCTCGTGGCGTTCCATAAACGTCCGAGCCAGCTGCTGCGTCAGCGTGCTGGCGCCCTGGACGAGGCGATGCGCGCGCAGATCGGCTATCGCGGCCTCGACGATGCGGATCGGATCGATGCCCGGATGGTAGTAGAAAAAGCGATCTTCGTTGGCGAGCAGTCCCTTGACCAGGTACGGCTTTAGCTCGCCCAGTTGCACCTCGACGCGTTCGGCGGGCGCGCCGGGCAGCAGCCGGCCGATCACTTCCGGCTCCAGCATCGCGTCGGACTTGGCCACGCCGAATGAGTCGGCAACGCCCGCGATGCGCGCGCCGTGCAGGCTCACGCGCACCATTTCGGAGGGATACTCCTTCGCGCCGGCGTGAAACGATCGCAGGTAGATCGCGATTGCGCTCTTCGCCCTGGTATATTCCCCGGGAGCATTGGCGGCCGCCACCTGCGAATAGCTCAACTGCGCCAGCCGATCCAGCAGTCCGCTGCGTTCCAGGTCGTCGCCGGCGCGGATCGGAAACGGCGCGGAGAAGATCGCGGAGGTGAGCGCGGCGCGACGATTCTCGATCAGCGCGGAGATCTCGCCGTACAGTTGCGCGAGGTAAAATCCCAGCGCGAAGAACACCAGCAGGAATCCGCCGGCGGCGAGATTTCGCACGCGCCATCCGCGAATTCGCCACTCACGGCGTTTCTTTTTCGCCGGATTCGCTTTCGATTGCGCCCGCCGTCCGCCACCCATCAGTGCTGCCTCAACTACAAGGTTAGCCGCGCCTCGACGCCTGATCCATCACGGCGCCTCGCGCGCGCAATCGACGCTCATTGCTTGTAGCCGAACCGCCGCAGCATCGCACGCCGCTCCGCCTGATCGTCCTCCCCTTCGACGCCCTTGGGCGAACTGCCGTCGATTACGCCAACCACGCCGCGGCCGCCGGCCTCCTCCGCAACGATCACGCGCAGCGCATTCGCCGTCGCGCAAAACACCGTGCATACTTCGCTTACGGACTTGATCTGATTGAGTACGTTCACCGGAAATGCGTTGCCGAGAATCACCACGAAGACGTGTCCTGCCCCGATCGCCGCCGCCGCTTCGACCGCCGCCTGTTCCAGCGAATGGTCGGTGCCGGTATGTCGAATCAGGCACGGCCCCGATGCCTCGCAGAACGCCAGCCCGAACTTGATTCCCGGCACCGCCTGCACCAGCGCTTCGTAAACATCCTCGACGGTCTTGATGAAGTGCGCCTGGCCGACGATCACGTTGGTGTCCGCGGGTTTCGCGATTTCGACAATACTCAGTTGCATAGTGCTTGCCCCTTGTGACTATTGCGCGGATGATAGTCGCGTGGATGCGGCGCCGGAACTGAGTATCCGGCAATGGAGGTGCGGTGGCTACCGGTCTGACACTTCGCACGAGTTCCGGGACGCGGCTGCCGTCGTTTTTCTACCGGCTCTCCTCCCGCGCGCAGCGCACTTACCTGAAGAGCGACACCGTCGAGCGCTTCGACTATGTCCCCAGCGCTGCCGCGCGCAACTCGTTCGACGCCCTCATGCGTGTGCTCGAGACAGGCAACCTCGCGGCATGCACCACCTGCGCGCGCGCGTTGACCGCCGAAATCTGCCGGACCCTGGCGACCCCGCCCGTCAGCGTCGAGGTCCGCGGCGTGCGCCCCCGCAACACGCGCGGCGAGCTGCACGGGCTGTTCTATCCTTACGATCCGCGGATGCGCAGGCCGCCGTACATCGTGCTCTGGATGCGCACCGCGCAGCGCCATGACGTCGTCAAGCCGAAAACCTTTGTCCGAACCCTGATGCATGAAATCGGCCACTATCTTGATTACGCACTGCTGCGGCTCGAGGATTCATACCACACCCAGGGATTCTTCAAGCGCGAATCGTCGCTGGTGCGCGCCCTGTTCAATTCTTGACGCGGTCCGCTGCTTCCCTTGACAGGCACAGCTTCGATGCCGATAGCTATTGGCGCGATGCGCCGTCGCATCTACATGACCTCAACGCGCTGCGGGTGGGGAGATGGCTACCGGTATGGGATTTTTTCAGAAGTTGTTTTCGCCGGTTTCGGCACGGGCAGAACTGCTCGAGGAACTGGCCGTGCTCGCCGGCCGCAATCAGCGGCTCGTCGATCGCCTGAGGCGCCACGCCGCGCTTGCCTCGGCGAATATCAAGGTTGGAGTCGAGGCGCTCGCCGAAGCGGAGGCCGCGCACCTCAAGGTCATCCACTCGATTCTCGCCGATAGCAGCGTCTGGGCGAAACTGCCGGAACTCGCCCTGCACGACGGCTCGAACAACTGGGCGCGCCTCAGCGGCGACCTGGAGATGCTGCGCGCGCTCGCGGCTGAGCTGCGAATCAATGCGCGGAAGTGGGAGTCCGCCGATGAAAGCGTCGCGGCCAAACTGCTGCAACTGGCTCTCGAGGACATCGATCGCGAACGCGAACTGCGCAAGCTCGCCCTCAAGTGCGACACGCTCGCGCTCGACTGATTACAGGTAGCGTCCCAGGCCGCGGCGCGCCAGCTCCTCGGTCACGCGGCTGATCTGCGACGACCGCTCGCGATGCGCCACCAGGATCGCATCTCCCGTATCGACGACGATCAGATCGCGCACCCCAAACAGCACCACCAACCGCGAGTCCGCGTGCGCCAGCACCCGCTCTGAATCGAGCGCGATCGCATTGCCGCGCAGCACCTTGCCGCCGGCGCCGCCGACTGCGTCCCAAAGCCCGTCCCACGATCCCACGTCATGCCATGTAAACCGCGCGCGCACGCCGAGCACGTTAGCGCTCTTCTCCATTATCACGCGGTCGAACGAATCGTACCGCAGCCGCCCGTAACCGCGCGCCAGCTTCGTCCGCGGTGTCCGCGCCAGCCGTTCCGCCGCCCTGCCCAGTGCCGGGCTATGCGCGCCGAATTCCCGCGCCAGCGTCCGCGTTGACGCCACGAACATCGACGCATTCCACAAGTAGCGCCCGCTGCGCACCATCCGGCGCGCCTTTGCGAGCGCCGGTTTCTCGACGAACTTTTCGATTTGGAATCCGGCCCCGACCTTCGCGCCGATCTTCTGATAGCCGTAACCGGTTTCAGGCCGGGTCGGGGGAATCCCGATCGCCACGATCGATTCGTGCGCCGCGGCCAGACCGATCGTATCGGCGAGCGTGCGCCGATATTGGGCCGCGGTCGCGATGTAGTGGTCGGCTGCCACCGCCGCGATTATTCCCTCGCCCAGCCGGCGCTTGATAATCGCGGCGCCGTAAGCGATTGCCACTGCGGTGCCGCGCGCCTCCGGCTCAACGATCAGGTTCTGCGCCGGAATCAGCCCGCGCAGCGCGCGCCGAAAGGGCCCCTGATGCGCCGCGGCCGCCAGCACGAAAATTCGCTCGCGCGGGATGAGCGGCGCGTGACGCGCGATCGTATCGGCGATCAGGCTGGTCTTGCCATCGATCGAAAAAAGCGGCTTGGGCCTTGCCTCGCGGCTCGCCGGCCAAAATCGCGTGCCGCGGCCGCCCGCGACAATCAGCACCGAGGCGCGCGGCGGCGCGGAACTTCGGGCCATCGCCTCAGATCGCGCCAAGTTCGCGGAGTTTGCCGTCGAACAGCGCGCGAATTTCGGCCAGTCGCTTTTCGCTGGTTGCTTCGAAACGCGTCACCAGCGCGGGTTGCGTGTTCGACGCGCGCACCAGGCCCCATCCGTCCGCAAAATTCACCCGCACGCCGTCGAGGTCGATCACCTCGTAGTGCTTGCGGAAAAAGTCCGCCGCGCGCCGCACTACTTCAAATTTGCGATCGTCGGGGCAGTCAAGGCGAATCTCCGGCGTGAAGTGGCTGGCGGGTAGATCGGCCAGAATCGCGCCCAGGCCGCGCCCCTCGCGGCTCATGATTTCAAGGATGCGCAACGACGCGTAGATGGCGTCATCGAAGCCGAAGTAGCGGTCGGCGAAAAACATGTGCCCGCTCATCTCGCCCGCCAGCGCCGCGTGCTCCTCTCGCAACTTGCTCTTGATCAGCGAATGCCCCGTCTTCCACATGATCGGCCGCCCGCCGTGGCGCGCGATATCGTCGTACATCCGCTGCGAGCATTTCACGTCGCCGATAATCGTCGCGCCGGGACGCTCGCGCAGAATCGCCCGCGAAAACGCCACCATCAACTCGTCGCCCCACACGATCTTTCCGTTCTCGTCCACCGCACCCACCCGGTCCGCGTCGCCGTCGTACGCGATCCCGATCGCCGCCCGATTTTCTTTTACCGCCGCGATCAGGTCGCGCATGTTTTCCGCGACTGTCGGGTCCGGGTGATGGTTCGGGAAGCGCCCGTCCATCTCGGTGTAGAGCTCGATCGTCTCGAGCCCGAGCCGTTTCATCAGCGGCGCCGCGACCGCGCCGCCGCAGCCGTTGCCCCCGTCCACGACTACCTTGAGTCCCGGCGTCAGTTTGAACTGCGACAGAATGAAATCGTTGTAGTCGGGAACCACCGCCCGCTCGGAGAGCGCGCCGGTCGCGCCACTGGTGACAAAATCGCGCCGCTCGATTATCTCCCGCAGCCGCTGAATCTCCGCGCCGTAAATCGTCGTCGGCCCCACCCCCAGCTTGAAGCCGTTGTACTCGGCGGCATTGTGACTGCCGGTGATCATCGCGCCGCCGTCCATCTGCCAGCTCAGCACTGAAAAATAAAGCAGCGGCGTCGGCACCACGCCGACGTCAACCACGTTGATGCCGGCGCTGAGCAGGCCCTCGGCCAGCCGCTCGCGCAACCGGTCCGAAGACAGCCGGCAATCGCGGCCAAGCGCAATCGTCTTTTTCCCCGCGCGATGCAACAGCGTGGCGTAGCCCCGCCCCAGATCGGTCACGAACCCGTCGTCGAAATCGTTCGCGACGATGCCGCGGATGTCGTACTCGCGGAATACTTGCGAATTCACTATCGTCAGTCTGTGCGAGCGATTACGTCAGTGCAAGATGTTCGCCCGCCGGCAGGATGCCAATGACTGCCGCGGCAGGACCGCGCACCGGCGAAGCCCGCGTCGCGATCGTCACAGGCGCCGGCCGCGGCATCGGACGCGCAATCGCTCTTGAACTCGCGCGCGCCGGCTACTCGCTATGCCTCGCCGCCCGCTCGCGCGACGAACTCGAGGAAACCCGCTCCCAGAGCGGCCTCCCGCCTGAACGCGCGTTGATAGTTCTGCTTGACCTCGCCGCCGAGGAAGCGCCCGGCCAGCTGATTGACGCCGCGCTCGATTGCTACGGGCATATCGACCTGCTCGTCAACAACGCCGGATGGGCCCCGCCGCGAACTCCCCTGCTCAAGATGCGTCCCGCCGATCTCGACCGGATGATCGCCGTCAATCTGCGCGCGCCAATCGCTCTGACGCGCCTGGCCGCCGCGGCGATGACCCCGCGAGGCGCCGGCACCATCGTCAACGTCGCTTCTTCGGCCGCGCTCAAGGCGCCCGCCGGCGAGGCCGTCTATGGCGCGACCAAGGCCGCGCTGGTCGCATTCACGCGCGCGGCCTTCCATGAGTTGCGCCAAAGCGGCCTCAAGGTCACGGTGATCGTTCCGGGCCTGGTCGATACCGCCCTGATACCGAATAACAAGCGGCTCGACCGCGCCGCGATGCTTTCGACGGCCAACGTCGCCCAGGCCGTGATGCAGATCGTTAACTCTCCCGCCCGCGCCTGCCCGGTCGAAGTGACCCTCGAACCGCAACTCGATCCGGAGCGCCCCCGCTGAGTCCCGAGCTTCACGCGCGTCCGCCAGTGTCATTCACCGCGAGATTCGCGATGGTGCTGGTCGCGGGAATCGTCGCCGCGATCGTTCTGGCGCCGCTCGCGGCTGTCGCGGTAGCAGCCGCCGGATGGCGCTTCCCGTTTCCAAGAATCTTTGATCGAACCGTGATGGCGACGCTGTTGATCGCGATGCTGTTCGCCGCGCGCGGCTTGAACCTCGCCGCGCTGCTGAGCCGCGGCTTCAGGCATCCCATGGTGGCGGGCATCATCAGCGCGATTCGCGGTTTCGTCGCGGCAATTTGCGCGCTCGCTATTCTGTTTGCGCTCGCGCTGGCGGCCGGCGGGGGCGGCGTCGGCGATCGCGAGGCGGCCGCGGCGCTCATCCCGAAATATTTCCTCGCCGCGATAGCGATCGCATTCATCGAAGAAGCTTTCTTCCGCGCGTTCCTGCTCGGCGGCATGCGCGGCGACTTCGGCAACCGGGTCGCATTGATTTCAAGCGCCGCCATCTACGCCCTGGCCCATCTCCTGCGCTCTCCGGCGCGCTTCTCCGTCTCCGGCTACGAGCCCGCGGCCGGATTGATCACGCTTGCGCATAGCATCGACCAGTTCACGGACCCCGCGCTCGCAATCCCCACGCTTATCGGGCTGTTCCTGCTCGGGATAGTTCTCGGCGAGGCGTTCATCCTCACGGGCAGTGTGTATTTCTCGATCGGACTGCACTGCGGCTTCGTTCTCGGCGCCAAGCTGTGGCCGAAAATAGTCCTCAACCGCGCCGCGCTTCCATGGTGGATAGCGGGCGGCGGGTCGATTCCACTGATAGGCGGCGCCGCCGCATGGGCTATCGCGATTGCTGTCCTGGTGATGATCCGTCCCACCGCCGGCGCGCAACGAACCGCAGATTAGTCGTACAGCGACGGCGAGCCGCTAACTGGGCGGGTGCGGTAGCGGCGATGCGTCCACAGCCACTGCTCCGGATATTTTCTGACCATCTCTTCGATCGCCTTTTGATAGCGCGCCGTGTTCACCAGCGCGTCGGCATCGCGGTCGCCGATCCGCTGCTGTGGGATCTCCTCGAAAATTTCGATCACATGACTGCGGCCGTCCGGCTGGCGCACAATAAACGCGGGCACCACTGGCGCGCCCGCCATCATCGCGAGGCGATCGAAGCCACTCGGGGTCGCGGCCAGCTCGCCGAAGAACGGCACCCACACGGCCTCGGATCGCTTGGCGTTCTGGTCGAGCGGGATGCCGATGATCTCGCCGCGCTTGAGCGAGCGCAGCATCTCGCGCGCCGCTGCATGCTTGCGAATGATGCGCACTCCCGCCCGTTCGCGGATGAATGTCACCAGCGAGTCGCCGGCCAGGAAGCGTTGCGTGTGATGGACCAAACTTATCTGGAACCCGTGCAGCGCATGGCCCGCGGGCAGCAGCTCGAAACCGCCGAAGTGCGCCGTCAGGATGAGCGCGCCTTTGCCGGGGTACTTCGGCGTGAGATTGTTCCAGATGTCGAGCCCATTGTAGGTGATGCGTCGCGCAAGGCGGCGGTAGAAGAATCCGCCCAGCCGAACGTACTCGGCCCCTGTCCGGCCCAGATTGATGTACGACGCGCGCAGGATGCGGCTTCGCTCCGCGTCGCTCTTTTCGGGGAAGGCGATCTCGAGATTGCGGATTCCGATTCGCCGGTGACGGTGGTCGAAGCGGTGGAAGATCAATCCGCCGGCGATTCCCAGTTGGTAGAGAACGAAATCGGGCAGGAGGCTGAGCGCGTGCAGCGCGCCGACCATCAGCCGGAAGATGAGCCGATCCTTCAGGCCCAGCCGGATGCGCGTGCTCTTCGGGATTCCGCGCGAGAGCGGAAAATCCGATTTCTTCGGCCCGCCGTTAGCCGAGTCGGCCGGAGCGGCGCTGCGCCTCAACGCATCGCCCGCCAAATCCCGCCCCGAGCGAGGATCTATCCTGGGACTTGCCGAAGACCCTGAAGCCATCGTGTGCGGCACCCTCTACAGTACCGAGCGTTCGCGCTTGGGGCCTTTGGGAATCACCACCAGGCCCGAATCGGTGACGAAAAATCGCTGTCGATCACGCTCGAGGTCGTATCCTATCTCTTCGCCCTCGGGAACATAGACGTTCTTGTCAATAATCGCGCGGCGAATTTTCGCGTGCCGCCCGATTTCGGCGTAGTCCATGATGACCGAGTCTTCGACCAGGCTGTACGAATGCACGAACACCGAGCGCCCGAGCACCGAATTGCGAATGGCGCCGCCCGACACGATGCATCCCTCCGAGATCACCGAATGAAGCGCCAGCCCGCGCCGCCCGTTCTCGTCGAAAACGAATTTTGCCGGCGGCTGATCGTAATACGCGGTGCGCAGCGGCCAGAGCGGATTGTACAGGTTCAGATGCGGGCGGGCGTCGCGCAAATCCATGTTGGCCTCGTAGTACGTGTCCAGGGTTCCGACATCGCGCCAGTAGCTCAGGTTGACCTCGGAGTCGCCGCGGATTCGATTGGTCATGAAGTTGTACGCGTAAACCGGCACTCGATCGATCAACGCCGGGATAAGGTCGCGGCCGAAATCGTGATTGCTGTCTTCCCTGATCGAATCTTCGATCAGCGCCTCGCGCAGCACTTCGGGACTGAACAGGTAGTTACCCATCGAGGCCAGCGAGCGTCCCGGCGCGCCGGGCATCTGGGGCGGATTGTCGGGTTTTTCAACGAAGCCCGAAACGCGCAGGCCCGAATCGACCTGCACGATCCCGAACTGATTCGCTTCGTCCACGGCCACCGGCAGCGTCGCGACCGTGACGGCCGCCTTGCGATCGACGTGAAACTCGATCATCTGCTGGATGTCCATCCGGTATATGTGATCCGCGCCAAACACCGCGACCAGGTCCGGCTTGGTATCGTCGATAAGATTCAGATTCTGAAAAATCGCATCCGCGGTGCCCTGATACCACAACTCGCCCATCCGCATCTGGGCCGGAACCGGGATGACAAAGTGATCGGGCAGCATCCCGCCGAATTGCCATCCGTCCTTGAGATGTTCGATCAGCGATTGCGATCGCCACTGCACCAGCACGTAGATTGCGTAGATACCTGAATTGACGAGGTTGGAGAGAACGAAGTCGATTATGCGGTATTTGCCGCCGAACGGCACCGCAGGTTTGGCGCGGTCCCGGGTAAGAGGATGGAGCCTCGTCCCCTGCCCGCCTGCCATCACTAGCGCCAGTGTTCTCATTTGAGCGAACGGACTCGAATCGTCGTTGCGCGGCTTGCCTCGGTAAAGCAGGCGCGCCAAGTATAGGTCTCTTGAGGTGTCTTCGGAAGCCTGCCGGTCGCAACTTGGGACACAACTGGTTTCATCGGTGAAATTGCTGAGATGCGGCAAACACCGCAGGAATCTCGGGGTAGTGGCAAGAGTCAGCCATATAAAGCAGCCTTGAGCGCGGCAAATTTAGCTTGATTTTACTGGATTTTGCATTTTACCGCCAATTGTTCCACGAGGCACGTTATTTGCGTGAAACTTTCGCGTGGATCTTTCGTCTAAGTTGCTAAGCATCGATTATGGTAGTCGGATGCGAGCCTCTCGCGATGAATCGCGATGGATGAGGAGTAGAAAAAATGCAAACAGCGGTTAGTAGAAATGAATCCAGAACGACCGGTAGCCAGGGAGTAGTTTACCGCACGGTTTGTCAGAATCCCGGCTGTGGATTTAAGTTCGATCTCAGAATTACGCCTCAAAACGCCAGCCTGCTCAGCGGTTCGATGGCATGCCCGCACTGCAAGCGGCATGGGGGCCAACTGAAATCCCAGGGACGCATCAGCGACAAACTCTTCGGCGCCAAGCTCCTGTTCCGCCCGATGGGCGTTGGGCCGGCGCATAGCGATGAGGACGAAATGGGAGCTGACTCCAGCTATTAACCGGGATGCGGATCGTCTAATCTAGGCCGGCCGTCACGAGATCCGCTTTCTCATCATCACGTCGCGCGCCGTCCGGGAAATCCGGATGGCGCGCGTCTTTTTGTACTTGCTTGGCGACGATCGCGCTCAGCCGCCGGCCACCGGCACTGCGGCGACGCCTTGCAGATTGCGGATGCTTGGGCGCTCCAGCATCCGCTTGATCCATGCATCGACGTTGCCGCGATTGCTGCCCAGCACGTCGATTCCGATCTCGTTCAGCACCAGCATCCGCGGCGCAAATCCGACGTCGGCGACCGAGAACTCGCCGGCGAGAAAATTATTGCCCTGCAATTCGTGGTTCAGATAATCGAGCACGCGCTCGACTGACTGATGCAGCCGCTGAACGCGGGCCTGATCGCGTTCGCCCTCAGGCTTGGAGACTTCCGCGATTAGCTGGCCGACCGGCGGCGTGAACGAAGTGTCGGCGAAGTCCTCGAACAAACGCGCCTTCGAGCGCATCGCACTGGACCCGATCGGCGGCAGCAGCGGAGGCTCGGGATACTCGTCCTCGAGATATTCGTTGATGATAGTCGAATCGTAAATCGTCGTCTCGTCATCGACGAGTACCGGCACCCGTCCGAACGGGTTGAGCCGCAGGAAGTCGGGCTTGCGATTTTCATGTTGGGTCAAATCGACCACGACCAGGTCGTAGGTCAGAGCCTTCTCGGCCAGCACGATGCGCACTTTTTGACCGAAGGGGCATGAAAGGAAGTCGTAGAGTTTGATCATAGCGGGCAAGTCCTCATTCGGCTTGCGCCGCGACGGTAATCTTCAGGCTGGCCTCGACCTCGGAATCGAGCTTGACCGGCACCGTGAATTCTCCGAGCTGCTTGATTGGTTCGGGCAGGTGAATCTTGCGGCGCTCGATATCGAGGCCGTTCTCGCGGAGCGCGCGCTCGAGATCGATGTTGGTAACCGAGCCGAAAAGCTTGCCCTCCTCGCCGGCGCGAGCGGTGAGTGTGAGCGCCAGCGCCTCGATCCTGGCCTTGACCGAGAGTGCGTCGGTGCGTTTGATCTCGCGCCGGCGCGCAGCGGTGCGCTTCTGATGCTCGAAGGCGCGGAGATTTTTCTGATCCGCCTCGACCGCGAGCTTGCGCGGCAGCAGGTAGTTGCGCGCGTAGCCGGCGCGGACCTTGACCACGTCGCCGGTTCTGCCCAGGTTGGGAAGATCCTCGTTGAGTATGACTTGCACGTTCATCGTCTTTGCCGCCTCGTCGTCTTGATCACCGTGTTTCCGCCCCGCGCTTAGAAGAAGTCGCCCAGGTTGTTCGCTTCGGGGCTGGGGGGCTTGAGCCGCCGGAAGTCGATCCACATATCGAAGACGCCCCCGATGCACAGGAGCGCAGCCACCATCGGTTGCGCGAACGCGACCAAATAAATTATGCCGCGTACGATCGACGGAACTGAGAGCGATTGAAAGTAGAACCCGACAATCGCCAGCCCCTGGCAAAAATATATCGCCGCGATGCAAATGAAGCCGTTGAGCGCGATGTCGCTCACCGCCGGGACCGGGATGAATATCCCGAACCCGCTCGCCAGCAACAGCCACACCAGCCATTCCGGCGCCGACCAGCGCGAAAAGTCGCCGAACAGGTTGTAAGTCAGCCGCTGCGGCCCGGCCCATCGCCAGAACACGCGCAGGTTGAGCAGTATCGTGCTCGCCGCGACCAGCAGCGCAAACGCTGGCGACAAACGCATCGTGAGCGAGATAACGTATGCCTGCGTATCGGCCGGAACCGTGGTTTGAATGCCGAGCAGTTTGTAGAAGTCCTGCCCGCGCGCCATCCCTTGCGCAAGTTCGTCATGCACGGTCTTGATGAGCGCGTCGGGGCCGCCCATGAAAACGAGCGCTGCCACGACCGAAGCCGCCACCATCGCGCCCGCGCCAACCGCGGTGATCGTCTCGAAGGAGGAACGCCGCTCGAGCATGTAGCATGCGATCGCGCTGCCGAGGCCGAACGACACGAAGTAGCCGACGCCGGCGAACGGTCCCGCCAGGATCGCCACGAATGCGGCCGCGAGCAGGACCGCGATCGTCGCGCGAAGGTTGGGATTGGGACGTCCGACTGCATAGACGATGATCGGCGCGGGCGCGAGCATCATCAGGATGCCGCCCAGCAACGGTATCGCGCCGCCGGCGAGGAAGAACGCACCCGCCAACGCGGCCGCGCGAACCATCCCGATAACAGCCTTGCGCGTCACTGGATTAAGCCGGGCTAGGCTCCGAGCGTCGAGAACGGCAGCAGCGCGAGCACGCGCGCACGCTTGATCGCGACCGCAAGTTGGCGCTGATGCTTGGCGCAATTGCCCGAGGTTCGGCTCGGGACAATCTTTCCGCCCTCGGTGATGAAGCTGCCGAGCGTGCGCACGTCTTTGTAGTCAACCTTGAGCGTCTTGTCGGCGCAGAAGCGGCATACTTTGCGCCGTCCACCGGGGCGCCCGCGACGCATCCCGCCGCCGCGGCCGTCAGCGCCGCGACCCTCGCCGCGGTCGCCTTCGGGGCGTGGGCCGCCGTAGCGTCCGCGTCCTTCGCTGCTCTCGCTGCGCGGCCGGTCGCCGCCTCTCTCAGATCTTTCCTCGTCGGCCATTTGGATTCCCTGGAAAATATTTCCTTGACGAAAGTTTATTAGTCTTCGTTCTGCTCGATCGACGCAGCGACGACCTCAAATGCAGCGTCGGGCCGCGGCGTCTTTGCGCCGGTTTTCAGCGCTCTCCTCGGTCCGATCAACTTGCCGATCACCTTAACCTGCCGACCCGGCGCCAGGAGACCCTTTGCCGCCAGCGCCGATTCGCCCGTCATCACGATCCCGAGTCTCAGTTCCTCGCCGGGCGCGCCGCAATCGACGGTGAACCGAAGTACCGGCGTGCCTGCGGGCGTGACGCGGACGTGCGGCTGATCGAGCAGCCGGCCTTCGAGTTCAATCCGGTTCCCTGTCACCTTTGGGCCCGGCGATTTCCTCGGCCGCCGCTGCCATTATTTCTTCGGGAGCGTCGGGTGCTTCCTCGGCCCGCTCCTCGCGCGAGGCCATCAAGGCGGCTGCGCGCGCTTCCTGCGCGGCTTTGGCCTCTGCTATGCGGCGGTTGCGCGCCTCGAGTTCCTCGCGCGCCTTGGCCACGTCGGCGTCGTCGTCCACCAGCACCGACAGGTAACGCAGCACGGTATCGGAGAGCCGCAAGTTGCGCTCGACCTCGTTCATCACGGGACCGGGCGAAACGTAGTCGAGTCGAACGTAAAAGCCACGGCGCTCGCCCTTGATCTTGTAGGCAAGCTCGCGCGCCCCCCATTCCTCGGTTTCGATCATCTCGCCGGCGCCGGCGGCGATGATCCCCTCGTAGCGTTTGATGGTTTCCTTGATTTGGGGGTCGCCCGAATCAGGGCGGAGAATAAAAATAGTTTCGTAGCGCCTCATGCGCTGCACATCCTCCTTACGGATTTCAGCCCCAGGTTGGAGCAAGGAGCAATCCCGTACGTTATCATCGCGGGTATTCGGTCTCAAGGCGCAGCGGCGGTCATTTCATCGCCGCAAACGGCGCTGGTCTTGCCATTGGCTGGCGGTCTGTTAAGAGAAGAGGCGTCGCGCTCGAGCAATTCAGGAGGTTCCGTCAGATGGCCAAACTGAAAAAGAAAATAAGGAAAGCCGCGCCAAAGTCGCGCAAGGTCGCTCCCAAAGCGGCCAAAGGAAAGAAGGCCGCATCCAAAGGCGCCAAGCGGGCGCTCGCGGTCAAGGCTGCGAAGCGGACGGCGCCGAAGAAAATCGCCCAGCAGCTAGGACGTAAAGTCGCCGACATCGTGACGGCCGCCACTCGCGCAACCGTCGATCTCGAGAGCGCGGCCGGGCGGATGGAGCGGGCTGCGGTGCGAAAAGTCGGCGAAGTTGCGGCCAGGGCGACGCAGGCGGTGGCCGCAGCGGTGGCGCCTTCGCCGAGACTCCCGAGCTACGACGACCTGCCGGTGCGGGCAGGGGCGCCAGCGGGCGCGGCATGGGGCGTGTTCGGCGACGACGATGAAGTCGGAACGATCAACCTGCTGACGCCCGAGCGCGTGATTGCGGCGGCCGCCTCGATTCGCTCGGGCAAAGTGTTCGCGCTGAATCTCCCGATCAACATCCCCGATCCGCCGTTGTTCACGCGCGGCAAGCATACCCACACGGTCAAGATTTTCCCGAACGCGGAGTTCGTGCTCGACGACTACCTGGACAACTTCTACCCGCAAGCGTCGTCGCAATGGGACGCGCTCGCGCACGTGAAGCATCCGATCCACGGGGCGTACAACGGGATTCCCGACAACCAGATGACCGGGCGCGGCGGGATGCGCCTTGGGATCGACAACCTGGCGCGGCGCGGGATCGCCGGACGCGGAGTGCTGGCCGACGTTGCGCGTTACTACGATCGCATCGGCAAGTCGATCAACTTCACCAAGGCCGAGTCGATTCCGCTCGGCGATGTGCAGGCGACGCTCGAGGACGAAGGGGTCGCGCTGCGCGCCGGCGACCTGCTGCTGATCCGCATCGGATGGACCAAGTTCTACCTGTCGGCGAGCGCGGAGACTAAGGCGGAGCTGGCAAGGGAGACGGTGGTGCCGGGAATCGAAGGCAGCGAGCGCACCGCGCGATGGCTGTGGGACAATCATCTGGCGGCGGTCGCGTCGGATTCGCCGGCGCTCGAAGCGTTGCCGAAACCCGCCGGCCAGGAAACGGAGTTTCTGCATTTCCACATGCTGGCGTTTTTCGGGATGCCGATCGGCGAGATGTGGAATCTCGAGGGGCTGGCGGAAGATTGCGCGGCGGACGGGCGCTACGATTTCTTCCTCACGTCGGCGCCGCTCAACGTGCCGGGCGGAGTCGGCTCGCCGCCGAATGCGCTGGCGATCAAGTAGGCAGGGGTGACCCCTGCACCCAATGTTAAGGCCGCGCTCCGTTGTCGCGCGCGACCACTGTCGCGGGCGCGCGGTTTCTTTAATGCTGGCCCGCCGTGCCAACGGCCAGGGGTGACCCCTGCGCCCAGTGTTAGGAAGAAGAAGGGCTAAGCGCGAAATGTCGAGGACGACATTTCGCTCTCAGGTTCCTCGGGAGAATTTGAGGGCAGATCGAAGACGGGCAAATGCTGTGGAAGGCGCCTTGATCGACATCCTCTTGCGGGGACGCGGTTCGCGCGCGGGATTCTTCGCTGCGTTCAGGAATGATTCAAAAGAGAGTTCTAACAGGGACGAAGTCCCGTATCTTTTCCTATCACTGGGTGCAGGGGTCACCCCTGCCCAGGGAAGCGTGAAACCCACGGCGGGTTTCACATTCAATCAAGTTTCCTCTTTTCGCTCCTCTGCCCACGGACGCGGCTTCTCAATGCCCAGCTTTGGTTAGCGCTTCGGTCGTGAAGAAGCTCTTGTCCACCGCGCCCATGTTGATGTACCAGCATTCGCGCTCGGGGGTGTCGGGTCCGGGCAGGTAGCAGGTCGTCGCGAGGCCGGATTGCACGTCGATGCTCGAGGCGGCGACGATGAACTCACGCTTGAACGGATAGACGGCGACCTTGGCGTCGGGCACCGGGCGATCGCGGTAGGTGTTGAGATAGATCTGCGTCTTCCACAACTCGCCCTTCTGATCGTAGCTGTCCACGTAGGGATTGAACCAGCCCTCGCCGTCAACGTACACGATCGTCTTCGACTGCAGCACGCCCTGGATTCTCTCCGGGCGCGGCGTCACTTCGACCACGTAGAGGTGGCGCATCTCCCAATCGTCGGTGCATGAGGTCGCGCCGCCGTCGGTCGAGCATGGATGCGCGGGCGAATTCTGCGCGTGTGCGCAGCCGAGCATGTTGCGGTCTCCCAAGTATTTGAAATTGTACTCCTGCGGCTTGGCGCCGAAGCCGCCGGCGTGGTCGGCGTCCCAGGTCGAAAGCCCCGGCGAGGAACTCATGATCACTTCGCTCACACGGCGCACGCGGCGCTCTCCCGCCAGGAATGCCCACGCGTCGTCGGCTTTGGCCGCGTCCCAGTAGCGATAGCGAATGGCGCCGCTGCCGCGATCTTCGGCGGGCGCGAGCGTGGGATACGCCGCGGCGCGCGCCCAGATGCCGGTGATTTTGAAGTCCGGATCGGCCGGCAGCGGCTCGACCTCGGTGCGTCCGATATCGGAGTAGCCTGCCAGATGCCCGAGCTCGGTCATCTGCATCAGCGACTGCTCCGCGCCGGGATTTTGCTTCGCCACCTGGCACTCGAAAAAGCGCAGGTCGTAGTCGTCAGTCGCGATCGGCTTGAAGTACTGGTTCCACATGATTTTGGTCGCGATGTCGGGATCGTTGGGATCGAGCAGCGGGAACGGCTGCCCCGCGACGTAGCCGAGCAGGTCGCGATGGTCCGCGCCCAGGCGCACCTGGCCGGAATACTTCTCGGTCGCATCCTGGTACGGCGGCGGCCAATCGACGCGGCTGGGCGCGACAATGTTCATCTGCATGCCCCGGGAGACGGCAATGAATGTGCCCGGGCTCACCAGCGAGCGCACCTGCTCCGCGTTCTTCGCCGTGATCAGGTCGCCGGGCTTAACTTCGGCATGAACCCGAGCTGCAGTGAGCGAGAATGTCAGCGCTAAAAGAACTGCGATGACGGACGGCAGGGTCGGGACGCGCGATCCGCTTGGCACTTGCATATTCTAAAGTATCACTTTAACTCGACAGAGACTTGGCGGTAGCGTTCTGCCCCGATGTTGACGAACCCCCGATGCGCTCCTTTGGCAAACCATAGCACGCGCCCCGCGGGAAGCGATTCCTCACGCGAGTGCTCATCGCCGTCGCCGGCGCGCTCCACTATCTTCACCGTCCCGCCTTCGGCGACATACACGGCGGTGTCATGCGACCAGCGGCGCACGCCGCTTTGTCCACGCGGCGCGAGCGTGGTTTCTGAAACGCGGACGCGCGCGTTGTCGAGAATCGTGATTGTGCCGGGCTCCGGCGCTTTCCCCGCGACCGCCTCGCATCCGACGAAGCCCAGCTTTTCGCGTCCCGGTTTCGCCGGCCGCTTGAGCTCGAACAGCGCCTCGAAAAATCGCGTGTCACCCAGGTTATGCGCGCTCTCGATGCCTCCCGCCGGCACGAAATACGTGGCGCGCGCCTTGACCGGAAACGGCATCATCTTGCGGCCGCCCGGCGACTGCGCGCCCACGTTCGCGCCCGACAGAATGAACAGCACGTAGTCCATCGTATGATGATGCAGTCCGCAGACCGCACCGGGCGCGAGGTCCATCTCCCATACGCGCACGTCGTCGTTGTCGAAAATCATCCGCGTCGCGACCGGACCGTATTCGCTCGCCTGTGCGCTCATCGCCGTCGGTCCTCCTGAAAAATGCGCTCGCCGTCGGGCGTACGATAGTACGCGGTCTTGTGCGCGGCAACGCGCAGAATTGCGACGGCAAAACCTGCGGATGTTTCGAGCAGTCGGCGGCCACCCGTCCGTTATCAGCTTGCGCCACCAGAGCTCCGAGTTCGATGAGTCGGGTTGCGCGAAATCATCGCCCAGGCGCTCGCCGCCATGGTAAAGGAATGGAATCGCGCCGGTGTGACCGAGAGCGCGATGTGCACGCAAAAGGAGCTTCGAGATGGATTTGGGTCTGACGAGAAAAGTCGCGATGGTGACGGGCGCCAGCCGCGGGTTGGGCGGCGCGATAGCTCATGCGCTGGCGGACGAAGGGATGTACTTGAGCGTATGCGCACAAACCCAGCAGACGCTGAGCGAAGCAGTCGCCGAGCTGACGCAGACCGGCTCGGTGCCGCGGCCGGCGATGGGCTTTGTCGGCGACATCACGAAGCCCGCGGACGCGCAGAAGTGGGTGGACGAAACCGTCAAGCGATTCCGCGGAATCGACGTGCTGGTCAACAATGCCGGCGCGGCACGGCCGGGGGCGCTCGCGGAGCTGCCCGAGTCGGCGTGGCAGGAGCAATTCGATTTGAACCTGTTCGCGCCGGTGCGGCTGGCGCGCCTGTGCACTGCGCAAATGGAAAAGCGCGGCGGCGGCTCGATCATCAATATCGGTTCGATTTACGGGCGCGAGGCGGGCGGCCCGCTCACTTACAACGCGTCGAAGGCGGCGCTGCATTCTTTCACCAAGATGCTCGCGCGCGAATGCGCGGCGAAAAATATCCGCGTCAACACGATCGCTCCCGGCTCGATACTCGCGCCGGGCGGAATCTGGGAGCGCAGTTTTCGCGAGAATCCGGCCTTCGAGAAAGATTTCATCAGCCATGAGATGCCGGCCGGGCGCCTGGGCCGTCCCGAGGAGGTCGCCTACGCGGTCGTGATGCTGGCGTCGCCGCGCGCGAGCTGGATTACGGGCGCGAATATCCCGGTGGACGGCGCGCAGGGGCGCTCGATCCTCTGATGATGCGGCTGCGGTTCTTCTTTCAATTTTATTTCTCGATGGTCGCGGCAACCGTCCTTGCAGGCTGCAGCGCGCCGCTGCCGAGCACCGAACTTCCGCCGGCGCGATTCATCTCGGCGGCGCCGGAGTTTCCCGGCTTTCACGACTACCGCGGAATCATTGACCTGCCGATCAAAACCTCGGGGATGGATCAATCGGGAATCGCGGATCTGGCCAGGACTGCGCAGATCGATTTCATCTTTCTCGCCGATCGCGTCCAACCCGGCGAAAGCAACACCGACTTTGGAATCGCGGGATTCACCAACGGCATTCTCTTCATTTCGGGCGGAGCGTTCGAAATCGGCGGCAGCGAGATAATCGGCGCGAACCTCCACGACCCGATTAAACCCGGCCTGACGCCCAGCGATTTGATTTCGGCGATTCACGACCAGGGCGGACTTGCGATTGCGGCCGACCCGGCGAAGTTCGCGTCGTCAGACGACTACGCGCTGGCAGACGCGATGGAAGTTTATAGCCAGCGCTCGGCGTGGCTCGCGCAAAGTTCCGCCGCGCTCTACTTGCGCGCGATTTTCTTCGGCACCGATCACTTTCTGTCAGGTCTCGACGTGCGCCCCGACTCGAACCTCGCGCTCTACGACCGGATGACCGCCGGCGCGCGGGTCTCGATGCTTGCGGGGATGGGCGCACCGGACAACCTGAACGTGCTCGGCGCGAAGGTTGGGACGTTGCCGCAACTTTTTCTGTTCTGCACCACCCATCTGATTGCGCGCGAGCGCGATACGGCGCCAATCCTCGAAGCGCTTCGGCTCGGACACTCGTATGTGAGCTTCGACTACCTCGGCTACGTCGGCGCGTTCGCGTTCTTCGCCCGCGTGGGAGAGACGACGACGATGATGGGCGATGAAGTGCGCCTTGCGCCGGGACTGGCGCTCAAGACCGAGCTGCCGGCGCCGGCGGATCGAATCACAATGTTGCAAAACGGCGCTGAAGTGGCGTCGGCCGACAACGCAACCAAGCTCGAGTTCGCGCCCAAGTCGCCGGGCGCGTACCGAATCGAGGCCTATCGCGGCGGCAAGCTGTGGATCGTGTCGAATCCTGTTTACGTGAGGTGAGGCTCAAACAGTTCTGTCATCCCGGGCTCGCAACGCGAGACCGATCTGTCATCCTGACCGAAGCAAGCAAGCGCTCGTTTGTCATCCTGACCTAAGCAGGCGACACGAGACTGTCATCCTGAATCGAAGCGCTCCATTCTGTCATCCTTCGCTCCGCTCGCGGCGCTCGCTGCGGTAAGGACGACAAACCGTCGTGCGCTGTGAATCCAACGCTTCTTACTTTTCTGCTCTCAGCTCGACCGTGTTGCCGTCGGGATCCGATATCCAGATTTGCCGCCCCAGACCGCGCCGTGCTGGCGCTTCGAGGAACTCAATACCGGCTTGCTGCAGCGTGCGCCTGGTTTCGTCGAAATCTTCGACCTCGAGCGCGAAGTGTGGTCCGAACGGGCTTCCGGTGCGTTCCGTATGTCCGGGAGACGCAATCAGATGAAGCTGCGTTGTTGCCGGCCGCGAACCAAATTCCACCGGTGGGTCCGGGTGCTCCCTTGCTTGATACTACCTCGTTGCGGAATTCGGCCATCTTCTCGCGGTCCATCGATTCCATCTTGGGGTACGGCACCACCTCGAGACCGAGCAGCTTGCCGTAAAAGTCGGACGCGCGCGCGACATCGCTGATCCTGAGCGCAATATGGTTCACACCGCGGGTTTTGATCATGACGAGGCCCCTGTTGCTCTCAATTTTCTGATCTCATTTTGCATATCACGCGAGCGAGCACATCAGCGAATGGCCGGTGGCGGAATCGACGCGCACGTTGACCGTGTCGCCGGCGACGACGCCCTCGACGGCCCGGAAGATAGCGGTCTTGAACTGCGGCGTCTTGCCCGCCAGCATCCCGCCGCCGCGCCGCGCAGGGCCTTCGACCAGCACGGGAAACTCGCGGCCGATCATTGCGCGATTGCGCGCCTGCGACATTTCTTCCTGAAGCGCGATCAGAGCCATGAGCCGGCGGCCCTTTTGTTCTTCACTGACAGAATCGCCGAGCCGGAAGGCGCGGGTATGCTCACGCACCGAATATTTGAACATGAACGCGGAATCGTAGCCGACTGCGCGCATGATCGCGCTCGTCGCCTCGAAGTCCGGCTCCTCCTCGCCGTGAAAGCCGACGATAATGTCCGTCGAAAGCGCGATCTGGGGAATCGCCGCGCGCGCGCGCTCAACCAGGTCGAGATATTCCGCGACCGTGTAGCCGCGTTCCATCGCGGAGAGGATTCTGTCCGAGCCCGATTGCAGCGGCAGATGCAGATAGGGCTGGACCTTCGGCTCTGTTGCCATCGCCTCGATGACCGACTCGCTCATGTCGCCCGGATGCGGCGAGGTGAAGCGAATCCGCTCGATCCCGCCGATTGACGCGATCATCTTGAGCAGCGCGCCGAAGCCGGTGTCTCCGAAGCGGTAAGCGTTGACCGTTTGTCCTAGCAGAACGACCTCTTTCACGCCGCGCCCGGCCAGTTCGCCAATCTCGCGCATCAGGTCGGACGGCGGAATCGAGCGCTCGCGGCCGCGCACGTACGGCACCACGCAGAAAGCGCAGAACTTGTCGCATCCGCGCATCGCGGTCACGTACGCACGCACGCCGCCGCCGAAGTCGGGGGTGATATCGGCGTAAGTCTCGGCGCGGTCGAGGCGAACGTCGATTGATGCGTCGAAGCCGGCGCGGTCGATCATCTCGGGCAGGCGGCGGTAACTGTCAGGCCCGGCGACCACGTCGAGGAACGCTGCTTTTTCAACGATCGCGGCGCGGTTGTGCTGCGCCATGCATCCGAGCAGCCCGAGCTTCACCTCCGGCCGCGATTGCTTCAGCCGCGCAAGCTCCCGGAGCCTATGCAAGACCTTCTCTTCGGCGTGCTCGCGAATCGCGCAGGTGTTAAGCAGGATCACGTCGGCATCTTCGACCCGATCGGCGCTGAGGTAACCGGCGCGGCGCAAAACGGCGGTGACCGTTTGCGAATCGGCGACATTCATCTGGCATCCGTAAGTTTCCAGATAAACTCGCGGACGCGTAAGACTTGCGGCGCGATCATTCATAGGACGAAGAGAAATCTTAGGCCACGCCGCCACGTCGATACAACGCGGCCCGCGCGCGAGCCTTGCCGGAAATCCTGGCGAGACTTAAGTTGTGGCTACGACCCTTATGCGAGAACAGCGCAGGCCATCGTTCGAGCGGATGGAGGCTACATTGCTGGCGTGCCCGAAGTGCAACCGCGCGGTGAAGGTCCGCAAGCGCCTGCTGCTCGTGCTGCCGCAGGGCGACAAGTACCTGTACGTATGCCCTGATTGTGGCTCGACGTGCGGCGAAACGATCGAGACGCCGGCGCCGGTGGGACGCTGATCGCCAGTTGTCATCCTGAACGCAACGAGCAGCGCCAGCGCAGGGCAAGAATTTGGAAGAGAGCCCAGTCGCCGCCGAAATTTGTCATCCTGAACGCAGCGAGCAGCGCGAGCGCAGTGAAGGATCTCGGACAGTGGCGCGTAAGCGCCACCGGCACCGATTTCTGAAATCGCGAAGCGCTCCTTTGCCGTCGTCGCGCCCGCGGCTGCCATTCTAGTTGGATGCGGCGACTCAAAACCGGAACCGGCTTCGCTGGCGCGAAGCTGTCCGAGATCCTTCCTCAGGTCGCGTTGCTCCCATCGTCAGGATGACGGACGAGACTCGCGTTGCCTGCTTCGGTCAGGATGACGAGCAGGCGCTCGCGTCGCTCGCTTCATTCAGGATGACAGAGAGGCGCGTTACGGCTTGTCGCGCATCCCGTCGAGATCGCGCATTGCGCGCTCGAGGATTTCGCGCACGCGCGCAATTCGTTCCTGCGATGCGGTCTCGCCCGCGACGGCCCGAAATGCGGCCTTTACCAAGCGCTCGGCGGGGCCGCGAATCTCGGCAGCATCCGGATCGATCGCGTGGCGCCATCCGGCCCATCGCCGCGCCCGCCACCAGATTCGCCGCACCGTTTCGTCTTCGCGCTTGAGTTCGGCAGCGCCGGCGTCGGTTATCGCATAAACGCGTTTTCCTTCTTTGGAATCGGAAGAAATCAGGCCCTCATCTTCGAGCTGCTGCAGCGTGGGATAAACGGTGCCGGCGCTGGCGCTGTAGATTCCGCCCGAGCGCTCCTCGAGCTGGCGCATCAACTCGTAGCCATGTTTGGGGCCGTCCGCGATTAGCGACAGAAGCGCGAGCCGAACTTCGCCCGGGCCGAAGAATCGCGCCCGCATGCCCATCATGCCGAATTCGGCCCAGTGACCGCGTCTTTGAAAGCGTCGAGTTCCACAAACCATCATGGTTAACCCTCCAGAGTGATCAGTCCTGTTGCGCAGTCGATGGACCTGGCGCAACAACTTTAAACATGATGGACGGTATATCGTACGATATAGTTAGAGTCAATCATCCGCACGACTATTGCTAACATCGGCAGACTTGCGCGGCGTTAGCCCATGAGGTGTACGGACGCGGGCTCGATTACGTACGTCACGCGCACCTCGCCCGGCCGGCGGAAAGGATACTTGTCCTGTCCCAGGTACTTCTTGGCCAGGCTGTCGATATGCGCGTCGGCGCCATTCTCGGTTTCGCCGACGACCGGTCCACGTATTCCGATGTAGCGATAAGAATTTTCGGGATCGACGATCGCCAGAGCGACCTTCGCGCCGACTTTCATATTGCGCGCCTTTATCCGCCCGCGAGCCGTGTTGATACGGATTTTCCCGTTGGTGTAGTCGAACCAGACGGGAGTCACTTGCGGCGACCCGTCGGGCATAACGGTTGCGATATTCGCGAGCGGCTTCTTGGTGGTGAGGAGGTCCAGAAATTTCTCGGGGATCGTGCTCGATGCCATCGGCGGTACTCCTTAGTGAAGACGGGTATCGGACCAGATTAGACGATTGCTCGCGCCAGGCAACTGTCGCGATGAGATCGGCCGGCGCGCCGATCGCGCACAAGATGCCGGATAAATTTGACACCCACATTTGCATGGGTTAATAGCCAAGCCTAAGCTCGAATCAGGAATGCGGCGCGGGTTAGTGTCCAATTGCGCCCAGGAGTTTTTTGCGATGGCGCTGTTCACGAAAGAGCCGGATAAGAACGCGAAAATTCAATCCACCACGACGCCGCCAGGTTCGGCACCTGGGCACGCCGGATCGACTCCGTCTCCAATCTCCGCGGTGGCTTCACGAGCCAACGGCCCTGCTGCGTCCGAGGGACGCGCGTATCTCGATCGCGGATCGAAAATCTCCGGCAAGATCTCCTTCGAAGGCCCCGCGCGAATCGACGGCGAGGTCGATGGAGAGATCAACGCGAAAGACGTGCTCAACATCGGCGAGACAGCCTTGATCACGGCCCAGATACGAGCCGCCTCGGTATCGGTGGCGGGCAAGGTCAATGGAGATATCGTCGCCACCCAGCGAATCGAGATCCGTCCCTCGGCGAAGGTTAACGGGAACATCACGGCGCCCGTGCTTTCGGTCCAGGAAGGCGCGCATTTCGAGGGGCACTGCTCGATGCAGCCCGAGGGCATCCGCGAAGACCGCAAAGTCACCGTGTTCCCGAAGGAGGAGCGCATGGCGCAGGCCACCGGAGGGCAGAAGCAGGCCTGAATTGCCGCGAGCCGGTTCCGGCGGATTAGTCCGCGTTCCCGGGTTCCAATGATGGAGAGCATCTCGAAAATCCCCAAAGGGGAGACGCCGTAACATGCATATCCCGCCGAATTGGGGGACCTTCTTTGCCCTGATTGTTTCGTTCCTGGTTTTCTGGTTTATATTCAGCCGATTATTTTTTCGCCCTTTCTTGAACCTGATGTCCGAGCGCGAACGCAGATTCAAGGACTTGAACGATCGCACCGAGCAGTTGATCAAGCAGGCGCGCGCGGCCGAGGAAGAACGCGAAGCGCGGCTCGCCGAGGTCCGCAAGGGCGCGATCGCGCGGCGCGAGGCCGAGCGCCGCAAGGCCGAAGCCGAAGCCGCGCAAATGATGGAAGCGGCCAAGGCTGAGGCGCGGGAGGCGCTCGAGCAGGTGCGGGTCAAAATAGAAACGGAGCTCAAGGCGGCAGAGCGCGAACTCGAGCAGATGGGACATAGCCTTGCGTCCGAACTGGCCGAACGCGTGCTTGGGCGGCCGCTCGGCGCAGGCGCCGCTACGGGCAAAAACAATTAGGCGCGACTGATTCGACCTTTGATGAAAAAGTGGATCACATCGGCGGCGATTTTCGCTGCCGCTTTTTTTCCGCGAGCTGCGCTCGCCGCCGAGGAGGCGGGCGCCGAGCACGGCTCGTGGCTTACGCTGACCTACTTCGCGATTAACTTCATCCTGTTCGTAGGGGTGCTGGTCTATTTCGCTGGTCCTGCGGCGCGGAAGTTCTTTGCCGATCGCGCCTTCACGATTCGCACTGCCCTGTCCCGCGCAGCTGGCGCATTTGCCGAAGCTGAGGATCTGGCCAACAAGGCGGCGGCGCGGATGGCTGCGCTCTCGGCGGAGCTGAAGAAGGTCGCCGACGAACTGGAGCAAGAAACGGCTTTCCAGGTGAGCAAGGTCGCCGAGCTGGCGAAATCGACGGCCGAAAGAATCCATCGCGACACCACGACGAGCAGTTCCGCGCTGGCAGAAGCGGCGCGCCGGCGCGTGCGCGCACAGCTTGCCGAATCGGCCGCGACGCTCGCGCGCGATCTGATCGGACGCAATTTTCAGCCCACCGACCAGGGCCGCCTTATCGACGGCTTCATGGACAAGCTCGCCGCGGGTGACCGCCAATGAAAGGCTCGCGAGTCGCCAAGCGCTACGCGCGCGCCCTGCTCGACCTCGCCGACCAGGGTAACGAGGAAAAGTGGGGCGCCGAGCTCGAACGGCTGGCTGCGATGGTTGAGTCCCCCGAGCTTATCGAGCGCCTCGCGTCGCCCGAGCTCTCCGAGCAGTCGCGGCAGGAGGCGATGGCGAAAATTGCCGAGCGCCTCAATCTCAGTTTCCCGCTGCGCTCGTTCGCGGTTGTCGTCGCGCGCCACGGACGCATTCGCGAGATCGGCGCGATCGCCGAGTCATATCGCGACCTGGTCGATCAGGCGATGGGCCGCGAGCGCGCGACGCTCACCTTTGCGATTCAGCCGTCCGACGCCGAAGTCGCGCGGGTGGTGGGCGGGCTCGAGACGATCGCAAAATTGAAAATCATCCCGACGGTGAAAATCGACGCCGCCTTGCTCGGCGGTGTGACTGCGGAATTGGGCGGTAAAATCTACGACGGCAGCCTTGCAACTCGTCTCGCGGAGGCAAGGCGCCGGCTTGCAGGCTAGGCGGTGACAAACCACTTATATGGCGGAAATCAGACCATCAGAAATCAGCGAAATCCTCAAAAATGAGATCAAGGGTCTTGAGGGCAGCATCTCGGTGCGAGAAACCGGCCGCGTCCTGTCTTGCGGCGACGGTATCGCCCGAATCTACGGACTTCAGAACGCGGCATTCAGCGAGCTGCTCGAATTTCCCCATCAGATGTACGGGATGGTGCTGAGCCTCGAGGAGGACAACGTCGGCGCCGTGCTCTTCGGCGATCCCCAAGCCATTCAGGAAGGCGACGAGGTCAAACGCACCGGCAGAATCACCGAAGTCCCGGTCGGCGAAAGCCTGCTCGGCCGCGTCGTCAACGCACTCGGTCAACCCATCGACGGCAAGGGGCCGATCAAATCGACCGAGACGCGGCGCATCGAGATCAAAGCGCCCGGCATCATTCGCCGCCAGCCCGTCAAGGAGCCGCTGCAGACCGGCATCAAGGCGATCGACACGATGCTGGTGATCGGACGGGGACAGCGCGAGCTGATAATCGGCGATCGTCAGACCGGCAAGACCGCGATCGCCATCGATACGATCATCAACCAGCGCGGCCAGAACGTGCATTGCTTTTACGTGGCGATCGGGCAGAAACGCTCCACGGTCGCCCAGGTTGTCGATCGGCTGGCAAGCGCCGGCGCGATGGAGTTCACCACCGTCGTCGCCGCGACCGCGTCAGAGGCCGCCCCGCTGCAGTTCATCGCGCCTTACAGCGGCTGCACGATGGGCGAATATTTTCGCGACACCGGCAAGCATGCGCTGCTGGTGTACGACGATTTGAGCAAGCACGCGCAGGCCTATCGCCAGTTGTCGCTGCTGCTGCGCCGCCCGCCCGGCCGCGAGGCCTACCCCGGCGACGTCTTCTATCTGCATTCGCGCCTGCTCGAGCGCGCCGCCAAGATGAGCGACGAGATGGGCGGCGGCTCGCTCACCGCGCTGCCGATAATCGAGACCCAGGAAGGCGACGTGTCGGCCTACATCCCGACCAACGTCATCTCGATCACCGACGGCCAGATAATTCTCGACAAGGACCTCTTCAACTCCAACGTGCGTCCCGCCGTCAACGTCGGCCTCTCGGTGTCGCGCGTGGGATACTCGGCCGCGATCAGAGCGATCAGGCAGGTTGGAGGCTCGCTCAAGCTCGACCTCGCGCAGTACCGCGAGATGGCGGCCTTCGCGCAGTTCGGCTCGGACCTCGACGCGTCGTCGCTGCGCCTGCTGGCCCGCGGCGCGCGGCTGACGGAGATGCTCAAGCAGAATCAGTACAGTCCATTACCGGTGGAAAAAGAGGTGCTAATCATTTTCGCCGCGGGAGAGGGCTACTTCGACAAGCTCTCGGTCGAGCAGATTCGGACGTTCGAGGCGGGGCTCTACACCAACTTCGACGCTCGTCACGCCGACCTGCTGGCCGAAATCCGGGACAAAAAAGCGCTCTCCGACGAGCTGACGAAAAAGCTCAAGGCCGGACTCGACGCGTACGAACAATCGTTCCTGGCCGAAAACAAGGCGGCCGCACCGGCGCCGGCGGCGTAGTTGCGATAACGCTCGACGATGGCATCACTGAAGGCAATCCGGCGCCGGATCGCGTCGGCCAAATCGACGCAGCAGATCACGCGCGCGCTGAAACTGGTCTCGGCCGCGCGGCTGCGGCGCGCGCAGGAAGCGCTCGTCAACGCGCTGCCCTACAGCGAAGCGCTCGCGCGAGTCGCCGACTCCCTGCTCACGTCGGAAGGAATCTCGGTCGGCCCGGTCGAGGGTGCGCAAAAGAGATCGCTGCTGGTGGTGGTCGCGTCGGATCGAGGACTGGCGGGCGGTTACAATTCGTATCTCTTCCGTGCGGCCGAAGCGGCGCAGCGCGAGATTAGAGGCAGCGGACTCGATATCGAACTGTTCGCGGTCGGTAAAAAAGCCGTCGATCATTTCAAGCGCACCAACGTCCCGATTGCGCTCGCGCGAGTCGATAATTTGCCGCGCCTGGCCACGATCGCTCTCGCGCGCGACATCGCCGCCAAAATTCTCGCCGACTACAGCTCCGGCGCCATCGACGAAGCCGGCATCGTCTATACTCATTTCCAGTCCGCCGTCGTGCAGAAGCCGGTTTACGAGCGTCTGCTGCCGGTCAAGCCGCCGGGCGACGCGGGCATCAAGGAAGGCTCGAGCGTTGAGGCCGCCGTATCGAAGTCCGACGCGGCTAAAATCGATTATCTGGTCGAGCCTTCGCGCGAGGAACTGGTGCCGGCAGTGTTGCGCGGATATCTCGAAGCCGCGGTTTATCACGCGCTGCTCGAGGCCGAGGCCAGCGAGCAGGGTGCGCGAATGGCGGCAATGGACGCTGCGACCAACAATGCCAGCGACATGATCTCGTCGCTCACGCTCGAGATGAACCGCGCCCGCCAGGCCCAGATCACGCGCGAGTTGATGGACATAGTCGGCGGCGCGGAGGCGCTGCGCTAAAGTGCGCAAGGCAGAAATCGAAACCACACGGGGATATCACCGTTTATGAGTCAGACCGCTCCAGGACGTATCAACCAGGTGCTCGGCAACGTCGTTGACGTCGAGTTCGGCGCGGGCACGCTGCCGCCGATTTTCTCGGCGCTGCGCGTCAGCAATCCCTCGATCAGCAACGAGGCCGGCAACCTCGTGCTCGAAGTGCAGCAGCATCTCGGCGAGAACACCGTGCGATGCATCGCGATGGACTCCACCGACGGCCTCGTCCGCGGGATGGAAGCCGCCAACACCGGCGCGCCAATCTCGGTGCCCGTCGGCCCCGGCACGCTGGGGCGGATCATGAACGTAACCGGCAATCCGATCGACGAGCGCGGGCCAATCCAGGGCACTTCCCTGATGCCGATACATCGCGACGCGCCGCCGTTCGCCGACCAGGCGCCCGAGGCGGAAATCCTCGAGACCGGCATCAAGGTCCTCGATCTGATTTGCCCGTACGCGCGCGGCGGCAAGATCGGCCTGTTCGGCGGAGCGGGCGTCGGCAAGACCGTCACGATTCTCGAACTGATCAACAACGTCGCCAAGCAACACGGCGGCGTGTCGGTGTTTGCCGGCGTCGGCGAGCGCTCGCGCGAAGGCAACGACCTCTACCGCGAGCTCACCGAATCGGGCGTCATCTCGAAAACCGCGCTGGTGTATGGCCAGATGAACGAGTCGCCCGGCGCGCGCGCCCGCGTTGCGCTGACCGGAGTCACCGTCGCCGAATATTTCCGCGACGAAGAAGGCAAGGACGTCATCTTCTTCATCGACAACATTTTCCGTTTCGTGCAGGCCAACTCCGAGGTCTCTGCGCTGCTCGGCCGCATGCCCAGCGCAGTCGGCTACCAGCCCACGCTCGGCACCGACATGGGCGAACTCGAGGAGCGCATCACCACCACCAAGAAGGGCGCGATCACGTCGGTGCAGGCCATCTACGTGCCCGCCGACGACTACACCGACCCCGCGCCTGCCACCACGTTCACGCATCTGGACGCCGTCACCGCGCTCGATCGCAAGGTTTTCGAGAAGGCGATTTTCCCCGCCGTCGATCCGCTCGGTTCGACTTCGCGAATTCTCGATCCGCAGGTGGTCGGCGATGAGCACTACGATGTCGCGCGCCGCGTCCAGGCCATCCTGCAGCGCTACAAGGACTTGCAGGACATCATCGCGATCCTCGGGATGGAAGAACTGTCGGCCGACGACAAGACTGTGGTCGCGCGCGCGCGCCGCGTCGAGCGCTTCCTGTCGCAGGCGATGTTCGTGGCGGAGCCGTTCACCAATCAGCCCGGCAAGTACGTCACGCGCAAGGACACCGTGCGCGGCTTCGGAGAAATCCTCGACGGCAAATGCGACGACCTGCCGGAGCAGGCGTTTTACCTGGTCGGCACCATCGAAGACGCCCGCGAAAAGGCCGGGCGCCTGGCCCGCGGCGAAGCCCGCTAGCCGCCGGAGTCCGCAGATGGCTGCGACGTTCAAAGTCAGACTGCTAACGCCCACCGGCATCGTCTTCGAAGGAGACGTTGAAGAGGTAGCGGCGATCGGTGCGCTCGGCGAATTCGGCGTGCTGGCCGAACACATAAACTTCATAACGTCGCTAGTGCCCGGAGTCCTGGAAGTTCGCCTCCCCGACGGCATCGCAAAGCACTGGGTAGTATCGGGCGGGCTGGCCGAAGTAAGAGAGGGCGTAATGACGGTGCTCGCAAGCGGCGCCGAATCCCCCGAGAGCGTCGATGCAGATGCGGCCGCCGCGCAGGTCGAACAAGCCAACGAGAGGTTTTCAAATCTAAGCTTCTACGATCCTGAGTACGCCGCAGCCCAGGAAGCGCTGCTGCTGGCGCGCGCCCGCGTCGAAGCCGCCGCCCTGAAACCCGCCTCGCGCTGACGCCTCTTATTGCGCTCGCCCACTACGCGGTGCGCCAATCCACGCTCTGCTCGTACGCATACGCGATCTTCAGCGGCGTCGAATCCTCGAAGCGCCGACCGACGATCATCAATCCGACCGGCAGCCCGTTGGACTTCGCGCACGGCACGCTGATCGCCGGATGCCCGGTGGCATCGAACGGCGCGGTGTTGGTTATCATCGAGTAGGGCGCGCGTTCGTCAATGCGATGCGCCTTCATGGGCGTCGATGGCATCACCAGCGCGTCGTACTCGCCGAGCGCAGCGTCGTATTTCGCGGTCAGCACGGGCCGAGAGCTCTGCGCCTTTGCGTAAAACTTTCCGTGATAGCGATCGTGCAGGAGATTGCCGTACACCAGCATGAACTTGACGGTCAGCGCGACATCGTTCGCCCGCTCCGGAAACCGCTGTCCGAAGTGCGCGGCGAGTTCCGGCAGGTACGCGCCCTGATGATGGGTTCCCTGGAGATTCGTCTGCGCCAGCATCGCCATGCCCTCTGCCACTATCGCGTAAAGCACCGAGGCCGCGTCGCGATGCGCGGGGATTGAAATCTCGGTCGCGCGCGCGCCGAGTTTCCCGAGCGCGGCAATCGCGCGATTTACCGCCGCGTTAACGTCGTCCTCGGCGCCGGCTTGCGTAAAGCCCTCGCGTACGACGCCGAGCTTGATTCCGCTAAGCGACTGCCCCAGCGCCTCGCGATAGGGCGCGGTCGTCACCTCGCGCTGCCGCGGATCGAGCGGGTCCTTGCCGGCGATCACTTCGAGCAGCAGCGCAACGTCACTCACGCTATTGGCCATTGGGCCGACGTGATCGAGCGTCGGGTCGATACTCATAACGCCCGTGTAAGGCACGAGACCGTATGTAGGTTTGATACCAACTACGCCCGACCACGACGCGGGAATTCTGATCGAACCGCCCTGGTCGGTGCCTATGGTCAGATCGATGTCATCATAGTATAAGGCCGCCGCCGAGCCGCACGACGAACCGCCCGCGCAGTAGTCCGGGTTATGCGGATTGCGCGCCGGCCCGTAGAAGCTGGTGCGGCCGTCGCCCGAAAGCGCGAAGTCGTCCATGTTCAGCGTGGCGACGATTTCCGCGCCCGCGTCGAGCATCCGCGCAACGATCGTCGCGTCGCGCTCGGCCACGTATCCCTTGAGCACCGACGACCCGCCGCTCGCCGGGATTCCCGCCACGCAGACGCTGTCCTTCACGCCAACGCGTTTGCCGCGGAGCGGACCGGCGGCCGCGCCCTTGACGGCGCATCGCGTGACGATCGCGTTCAGCGGATCGTCCTTCGGCGAAGGGCGCACACCCGCCTGCCGATCGCGATAGCGCGTTACCGAATCCTGCGGCTCCACGGCAATCGCGTCGAGCTGCTCGAGGATCGCCATCTGCGCGGGCATCATGCCTTCGAGCGCGGCGAGTTCCTCGGCCGTCAGCTCGAGATGATTCGCGCGCGCAATTCTCTTCAATTCCTCTGCGCTGGGAACCTGGAATGCCATCGTTCGAGTCCTCTCCGTCCGTCACTCAGGTGAAATACGGCAGCAGATGGCGATGCGCATCGTCCATCGTCTGCTGCGGCGCGACGCCCGGCACCTCGAAAAACACCGGCGCCGTCATCCCCGCTTCGACCAGCCGGGCCAGGTTTTCGCGGCATCGCGCGGGACTGCCGGCAATCGTAAAGGTATCGATCATCTCGTCGGTTACCATGTCGGCGGGTACTTTTCCGCGCGCGAAACTCTCGCCGAACGCGCGAATTGTGTCGGCCGCCAATCCGACCGCGGCAAAGATCGGCGTGGTCGGCTGCGGCGCCATCAAGGAGATCAAAATCGCGACGAACGGCCGCAAGCGGTCGCGCGCCGCGCGCTCGTCCTCCGAAATCGACGACAAAATATACGCGCCGACGTCAAACGAACCCACGTCACGCCCCGACTTCTCCAGTCCGCGCCGCACGTGTTCCATCGCGAATTTCACGTACGCCGGCGACGACATGACGCTCAACAGCAGACCGTCGGCCACTTCGCCCGTGAGCTCGAGATTCTTCGGCCCGAGCACGCCGAGATAAATTGGGACCTCGGCGCGCACCGGTTTGAAACTCATCTTGATTCGCTCGGTCTGAAAGACGCGCCCCGCGAATGTAACCTCTTCGCCGCGAAGAAATCGCCGGATGATTTCGATACTCTCGCGCATCGCCGCGGTCGGCCGCGTGTAAGGAATTTTCAGGCGCCCCTCGATCCAGTCCTTCAGCCCCGCGCCTATTCCAAGGATCGCGCGTCCGTCCGCGACCTCGTCGAGCGCGGCGAATTCCATCGCGGTCAACGCGGGATGCCGTGTATATGGATTCACGACGCCCAATCCAATCTTGATCTTCGAAGTGCCGCAGGCGATCGCCGATCCGAGCGCGAACGCCCCGCGGTAGAAAGGATCCTCAGGCACCCAGAAGGTGCCGAAGCCGAGCTCTTCGGCGCGCCTGGCGTGCACGACGAACTCGCGCGGGTGCAGGTTTTCGAAGCCGACGCCGAACTCGCGAACTTTGGCCATCTGCTGTCCCCTATGCCTGGCGCTCGAAGGCCATTCGCGGACCCTGCGCGCACGGCGAGAAATGGCAATGCCACATCTTCCAGACCGGCTTCCCGGCTTCGTCCTCGCGAACGTACACTTCGGTGCTGCGGAACTTGCCGCTGCCCGGCAGCGGCGGGCCGCCGCCAAGCGTGATCGTGAAATCGTTGGTGCAGGTGAGCCATCCGGCGTCGCTGCGGACTTGCACGCGCAGGTTCTCATCCTCGCCCAGCGTCACCTGCGCTTTCGATCCGCCGAGGAATTTCCACAACGTCGCCCATTCCTCGATTCCATCGTACGCAAAGCCGTTGAGGTTCCATCCGAAAAACTTGTCGCCGCCGACGAATGCCGCGCGCATCATCGGGATGCTGCCCTTGCGATTCGCTTCGGCCCACAGGTTGTGCAGGCGCAAGATCTCGTCGATGTCCTGGTTCGGGCCTTCGCCGCGAATGTCTGCCATGTTGATTCCTCCGCAAGCCGCGTTCATACGCGAGTAGCTATACCTCACTTCGCATCAAACAATCACTCTTGGCGAATCTGCAAAAATCGGGCTAAGTTGGCCACTGAACAGGAGGATCGCGATGAACCAGTTCAAAATCGGCGACGTCAAGATAACCCGAATCATCGAAAGCGAGGCGCCGTGGCCGGGCACCTTCATCATGGCCGACGCCACCCCGGAGAATGTCCGGAAGGAAGCCGACTGGCTCTATCCCACCTTTTCCGACGAAAAGGGCAAGCTCCGGATGAGCATCCACGCGCTGGTGGTCGAGTCGCAGGGCAAGCGCATTATCATCGACACCTGCATCGGCAACGAGAAGGTTCGTTCGAATCCGGCGTGGAGCAATCTGAAGCTGCCGTTTCTGAGCGACCTGGAAAAGGCCGGGTACACGCGCGACAAGATCGATCGCGTCATCTGCACACATCTGCACGTGGACCACGTGGGGTGGAACACGATGCTCAAGGACGGCAAGTGGGTGCCGACCTTCACCAACGCGCGCTACCTGATTGGCGGCACCGAATGGGATTACTGGTCGAAGTTCGACGGCAAGGAGATGCGCGATCCGGTCGAGGATTCGGTGCGCCCGGTGGTCGAGATCGGGATGGCCGATCTGATCGACTCGAACTTTCGCGTTACCGACGAAGTGTGGCTCGAGCCGACGCCCGGTCACACTCCCGGACATCACAGCGTGCGGATTTCGTCGCACGGGCAGGAAGCCGTGATCACTGGCGACCTGATGCATCATCCGATTCAATGCCGATATCCCGAATGGGACGACAGTTTCGATTCCGACGGGGCGATGGCGAAGAAGACGCGGCGCGCGTTCTGCGAGAAGTACGCCGACACCGAGGTGCTGGTTTTCGGGACGCATTTTGCAACGCCATCGGCGGGAAAGATCGTGAAGAAGGACGACTCGTTTAGGTTCACGGCGCACAAAGAATAGCTGCGTTATGGGCGATGTAACGCTTTCGTTCGACAACGGGCCCGATCCGGCGGTGACGCCGTTGGTGCTCGAGGTGCTCGCGCGCCGCGGCGTGAAAGCCTCTTTCTTCGTCCTCGGCAAGCATCTCGCCTTGCCGGAGCGGATGAAGCTGGCGCAGCGCGCGGCAGCCGAGGGACACAGAATCGGCAATCATTCCTTCACGCATCGCATCCCGCTGGGCGACGACCCGGCTGCGGACGCCGCCGATTCGGAAATCGCAAAGACGGAGCGGTTGATCGGTACGCTGGCCGAGAATCCAAAACTGTTTCGTCCGTTCGGTGGCGGCGGGAAGCTTGGGCCGCATCTGCTGAGCCGGGCCGTGGTCGATCACCTGGTCGCCAACCGCTACTCCTGCGTGCTGTGGAATTGCGTGCCCGAGGATTGGATCGATCAGGATGCGTGGGTGGATCGCGCGATTCTCGACGCCTCGGCGCGGCCGCAGACGCTGGTCGTGATGCACGACATCCTGCCGCGCGCGATGAGCCATCTCGATCGCTTCATCGGCGCGCTCGAGGACGCGGGCCATCGCCTGACGCGGGAATTTCCCGCCGAATGCGTGCCGATTGTGCGCGGCGAGATCGTCCGCGACATTTCGGGGCTGATGTCGCCGGCGCGCGCGGCCGCCAGCTAGAGAATTTCGCTCGAAAACCGAATTGTCTTTTTCTTCAAACCCGCGAGCACGACCTCAACCCCACCGCTGCGCAGCATCCATTCGAGCCGATGGTCGCGGTACTGGCGCGCAAACGCGCCCGATTCGAGAATTTGCGGCAACGAATCCATCGAGCTTGCGAACTGCTGTGCCGCCTCGATCGTCTTGCGCACGCTCTGGCGCTCTTCGACGCGCGCGAGCCAATCGGCCAGGCGCGTTCCGGACTTCGGCGGGTTGCCCCACACGACGGAGCCGCGCACGTGCGGATAAACGCTCAAGTCGCCGTAGCCGAATGACGCGCCATTGAAATAACTCGCCGTGCCGAGCTCGCGTTCGAGCCATGCGAACACGCCCGCGGTCTGCTCCGATGCTTTCTGTTCGAGTTGCTTGGCGGGCTCGCCGGTCACGCGCTTCCACGCGCGAACTTCCATCAGGCCCCAGTTGATCGCCTCGTAATACGTGTCGCACACGTCTTCGATCATGCGCACTCGCGCGCGTTCGCGCGGTGTCGAAGGCAACAGCGCGGGGGCGGGCCATTTTTCCTCGATGTAATCGAGGATGATTGTCGAGTCGAAAATCGCGAAGTCGTCATCCACCAGGGCGGGCACTTCAAGCCGCGGGTTGGTCCTGGCGAAAGCTGTTGGCGCGCCGCTGAATGCGTCGGGTACCTCGACGTCGAACGCGACGTTCTTTTCGTAGAGCGCGATTTTGACCTTCTGCACGTATGGCGAAAACGGATGCTCGTAGAGTTTCAGCATGACTGCATTTCCCTCGACGCAACAATTGCGCCCATTTATGGTATCGCGATCGAGACTGCCCCACTAGCAGGAATCGTTCTGTCTTTGCGCGAATCCGTTTGGTAGCCTAGTTGATATGAGTATGTATTTTCGCGAGGCTTCCCGAGCGCGCAGTGCGATTGTATCGGCGCTTGTGGGTGCGATCGTTTTGTGTGCGGCTGCGTCGGCATTTGCTTTCGACATCGGCGCACTGCTCAACAACAAGCCAAAAGAGCCGGACAAATTCGCGGTCATCCGCGCCGATCAGCTCGCTTCGCTGATGGCCGACGCGAACTCGCACGTTAATATCTATGACGCGAACGGATGGGGCCTGCGTTCGACGGCCGGCGTGATTCCGGGCGCACATCTTCTCACCAGCGACGACAAATATGATGTCGCGAAAGAGTTGCCCGCCAACAAAAGCGCGAAGCTGGTTTTCTACTGCGCTGACCTGCATTGAACCGCGTCGCATGAAGCCGCCCGGCGGGCGGAAGCAGCGGGATACAGCGACGTGAGCGTGATGAGCGACGGCATCAAGGGCTGGAAAGCAGCGGGCAAGCAAGTGGACTACCCGACGATCAGCGGCAAGTCGAAGAACGACTGAGCCGGCGCTCGCGATAGTCGCCGCCCGATGACATATAGTGTCGGCGTGCGGCGCAACACTCCAACTCCTGTTCCAGAGCAGTCCCGCCGAGACCCTGCGGCGGCGCCGCGCGAGCTGACCCCCCGAAGCATCGCGCTCGGCATCTTGTTGGCGCTGATCCTCGGCGCGGCGAACGCCTATCTCGGCCTGTACGCGGGCTTGACGGTATCCGCGAGCATCCCGGCCGCCGTCATCTCGATGGCGATTCTGCGAATTCTCGGCGGCTCGACGATCCTCGAAAACAACGTCGTGCAAACGATCGCGTCGGCGGGCGAGGCGGTCGCAGCCGGCGCGATCTTCACGTTTCCGGCGCTGGTGATTCTGGGCGGTGTCAAAACGCTGCCGTACGTCGAGGTGACGGCGCTGTGCGTCGTGGGCGCGACGATGGGGGCATTGCTGGTCGTGTTCCTGCGCCGCGCGTACATCGTCGAGGAGCGGCTGCCGTTTCCCGAGGGGGTGGCGTGCGCGCAGGTGCTCCGCGCGGGTGATGCGCAGGCAAATGTTCGCCCACTGGCGATAGGCGGTTTAATCTCGGCGGCTCTCAAAGCGCTTCAGGATGTCGCTGGAATTATTCCGGGCGCGCTAGCGGGCGCGCGATGGGTCGGCGGCGCGGCGATCGCCGGGTCGCTGGACGTTTCGGCGGCGCTCCTCGGAGTTGGCTACATAATAGGAATCAGAATTGCGGCGCTGGTGTTCGCCGGCGGCGCATTCGCGTGGCTCGTCGCGATTCCGGCGCTCACGGCGTTTCATCCAGGGTATGGAACCGCCGACGCCGCCACGACCGCGTCGCGCCTGTGGAGCAGCCAGGTGCGCTATCTCGGGGTCGGCGCGATGCTCACCGGCGGAGTGGTAACGCTGTGGCGGTTGCGCACGCGTATCGCGTCCGCGATCGCCGACAGCATCCGCGTCGTGCGCTCGACGCAAGCCGTCGCCACGGCGCGCGAGGACACCGATCTTTCAGCGCGCGCGGTGCTGACCGCAGTGGCGCTCTGCGTTCCCGTAATCTTCGCCATTTGCCTTGGCTTGAGCGGACAAGTCGCGCTCAGCGCGGCGCTGGCAGTTATCCTGACGTTGATCTGTTTTTTTGCGACGGCGATCGCAGGCTATCTGACGGGAATAGTCGGCGCGTCGAACAATCCAGTTTCGGGCGTGACGGTGATCGTACTGCTCGCCGTGGCGCTGTTTCTGAAACTGGCCGGAGTGTCGCAAACCATCGGGCCGCAACTCGCGATTCTTTCCGGGGCGATAGTGTGCACCGCGGCTGCGATGGCGGGCGATTCCACGCACGACCTGGCGACCGGCTATCACGTCGGAGCGACGCCTCGTTCGCTCGAAATCGGCGTGCTGGTCGGAGCCATCGCGTCGTCATTCCTGATGGCGCCGATTCTGAACCTGCTGATCGCCGGCTACGGAATCGCGGGCACCGCAACCGCGCGGACCGGCGCGCTGGCCGCGCCGCAAGCGTTTCTGATGGCAAAAGTGACGCAGGGAGTTTTTCATGGCGGACTGCCGCTGGGAACGATCGCAACCGGCGCCGCACTCGCGGCGATTCTCGGATTCAGCGATCGGTACCTCGAACGCCGCGGATCGAAGTGGCGCACGCCGATCATGCCCGCCGCGATCGGTTTGTATCTCCCGTTTGGACTTAGCGTAACGATTTTTGTCGGCGCACTCGCACATTCGCTCTTTGGATCGGAAAATGAGGCCGAGAGCGGGCCGGGGATTCTGCTCGCGGCCGGTCTGGTGGCGGGCGAGGCGCTGATGGGTGTTGCGAGCGGCGCGATGGTCACCGCGGGAATCAGGCTGCCGATTTTCTGATCGGACTGGAGCGGAGACAGAAAGGATCCGGGAGAGCGCTGAACTACTTGCGCATCGCGCGCAATTGGCGATGGGTCAGCATCCAGCGCAGCTCGCCGCCGCCGCGGTCGAAGCGCGCGGGCAAGTCAATCGCGACACATCCGCCGGTTTTCAACTTCATATGAACGGCGTCGCCGGTGCCGGCCAGCAGAATCGATGCGACCGAGCTGAGCTGCGGCTCGTGGCCGACTATTATCACGTTCTCTTGCTTTGCAAATGCGCGCAGCGCGGTCACCGCGTCGGCGGCCTCGACCCCGGTCGCGAGTGCGGGGAAGACCTGCGGCGGCAAGACATTTTCGTAGGCGGCCGAGACAATCTCGGCAGTTTCGGCGGCGCGCGCGAGCGGGCTGGTCAGAATCACATCGAACTTCAGGCCCATCGCGCGCAGACCTGCTGCAGCGCCGCGCATTTTTTCCTTCGATCGTTCCGTCAGTTTGCGCGCGCCGTCATCGCCGCTCGACGCGGCCGCTTCGGCGGTCGCGTGCCGCAGAATATAGAGCATCATGGAGTTATTTCCGTGGCGGAAGGTGAGATCATCAAGTTGTGATTGGACTCCGGTGCGCCGCCGATCTCAGGGCGCGCGATTTGCAATGCATTCGGCAGATCGGATTCGTTCGCATTCGCAACCGGCTCGGGCGAACTAACTGGCGTTCCCGCCAACCTGCCGGCGCGCCGAATTTCCGCGAGCGTGTCGTGCATCGCGTCGGAGCGCTCGAAGCGCCGCCACCCTCGCATGCATTGCCGGCGCAGTTTGCGTTCGCGGCTGCCCAGCGACTGGATCAACGCGCCGGCTGCCAGCACGGTCCGGGGCGGCGCGGCGGAGGTCTCGGCATACGACAACAGCCACGCAGATGCCACCGTGGTGTCATTGTAGAGCCCGAGCAGTTCCTGCAACTCCTCGAGTCGCGCCAGGGTCTTGCGATGGCGTTTGGCGCCCGGCGGCGCAATCATCTCGAGCTCGTAGCGCAGCCGCTTGATGCGAATGCGGAGCTTGTGGAAAAGCGGCGCAGGAGCGTCGTCGCCGAGTTTTTCGCCGAGACGGGCTGCACTGCGTGAAGCCAGCCGGATCAATTGCGCGGCGACGATGCCAAGACTGCGGTCGGCGCCGACTCTCTTAATCGCCGGCCGCGACAGTTTCGCGATCAGGTTCCGATAACGCTTCGACGCGAGCTGCGCATGCAGCTTCGCATGCTCGGACTTGCGCCGTTCGTCGAGCGCCGCGAGGATCGGGGCGATCGCCGGCCTCAGATCGGGATCGACCTTTGCAGCGCGAGCAGCGATCAACTTCGACGTCACGTCGCATTCGCGGACGGCGCCTGCCTGACCGCCGACCCACGGAATGTCGCGCCGATAGATCCTGAGCTGCGCGGCGTAGATGACGTTCGAGAACAATTCGATCGACGCGCGCAGGCGCCGGGTCGCGACGCGCAGTTGATGCAGCGGCTCCGCCTCGCCAGACTGCGCCGCGTTCTGATTGCGCAGCAGGGATTCAACGCCGAACGCGATCGCTTTGCGCGCGGAATCGGCGACGGTTTCTCCGGGGGAAAGCGTTACCCTGCGCGGCGGCGCATCGGAGCGCGAGGCATCTATCACCGTGCTATTCCTTGCGCGGGGATGCGCGGTTGTCGCCCGAATCGGGACGCGGCTTGCCGTTGGCGCCGGACAAATATTCGGCGATGTGTTTTCTAAGCTCGCCCTGGAGCTGCTCGATCGGCAGGCGCGCATCGACGGAGATGAAGCCGAACTCGCTGGACAAGCGGCGGTACTCGTCGATCAGCCGGCTCTGGTAGCGCTCGAATGAATCGAACAGGTCGGTGCCGAGCGCGAGGTGCATTCCAGATTCCCAATAGTCCATTCCCTTGCCCATGATCACGCGGGGAACGAGAGCTTCGAGGTCGATGTCGAGGTAAAGGACGAGGTCGGGCACCAGCGCCATCCCGAACACCTCGCGCGTCCAATCCGGATCGGCGCCCATCACGGAGTTGCGCGCGAACGCGGTGTACATGTAGCGATCGGCGATCACGATAAAGCCCGCCTGCAACGCCGGCAGGATTTCGTGCTCGAGGCGATCGGCAAAATCCGCGGCGTAGAGCAATGAGAAGGTCGTGACCGTGAGCTGATGGCCGGCCTTGGCTTCGTTGATGGTCTCGGAGAGCAGCGGAGAGCGGGTCCATCCGGTATTGCTGACGGCGTAGCCCTCGAGTTCGAGCCACGGCCGGAGCAATTCGATCTGGGCGGAGCGGCCGACGCCGTCGGTACCTTCGATGGCGATCAAGTGGCCCGGCAGGCGTTTTTTTGCGAGGTACGGCAGGCCGTGGCCGTACCAGGTCTTAGCGCGGCTGCGATGTGACGCCATTTTTCCCGTTCGCTCGTTCGCGGTCGTAGTCGCGAAGAATTTCCTGGACCATCGTGCGCACAACTCTCTGTTGATTGGGGATCTCGGCGGTCGCGTCAATCGGACGCATCCCGAACTCGGTCGTCAGTTGATCGTAAATTTCGAGCACCCGGCTCTGGAACATGCGGAAGCTCTCGACCGGATCGGCCGAGAGACCAACATCCATGCCGGCCTCATGATACTTGAGCTTGGCGCGACCCGACAGCAGCCGCTCGAGCGAAATGTCGATCGGTACGCGGAAGTAGAGCGTCAAATCGGGCCGCAGCGCGGGGCTGTAAACGGCGCGGACCCAGTCGGGATGCACGCCGCGTGCGACGTCGCGCGCGAAGGCGGTGTACACGTAGCGATCGGCGAGCACGATCATGCCGGCCTTCAGCGGCGGAAGGATCTGGTAGGTCAGCCGATCGGCGAAATCGACGGCGTGCAGCAGCGAGAAGGTGGTGGGCGTGAGCAGATTCTTTTTCTTGCCGCGTTGCATCGAGCGCCGCACCAGGCGCGACGAATTCCACTCCGTGAAATGCACCGGGTAGCCGCCCGCCCGCAGCCATCGCTCGAGCAGCAGCAGTTGCGTCGATTTGCCTGAACCGTCGATTCCCTCGACGCAGATCAAACGGCCGCGATAGGGATGCGGGGTTTCAAGGAGGGTCTTCGGCGCGGTCCTGGCCGTGGACTTGGACGGGGTAGTTGCAGCAACGTGACCGTTGGGCGAAGCTATGGGGGACGACTGCTCTAGCGCTGCAGCACCACTTGGCGATCCAACAATCTCGATAACAGGTCGGTCCTTCTCTCGCATGTCCACAGCTCGAGGTCAGCTTTCTCGCGCTTTGAATCGACTCCAACGATTACCCGCCCCGGTGAATACCTTACCTCGATATTCTTAACCACACCGAAGTGGCTTCGATCCAGCGCGTCGGCGACGCGCAAAATCGCGGCGAGGCCTCTGACCAGACGGCGCTTGGCGGGGCTGAGCGACTTCAAATCCGGCGAATCGAGCTTGGGGGCTTGCTTGCGATGCCCGCGAGCCGCCTGTGCGATGACTTCGATTTCGTCGGTGTCGAAGCCGAACAGCTCCGCATTCTTAATCAGGTAGTAAGAATGGCGATTGTGGCGGTCATGATCAATCGCGTGGCCTATGTCGTGCAGTAAAGCCCCGAATTCAAGGAGTTCTCGCGAGGACTTCGGCAAGCCCAAAACGGGTGCCGTCGCGTCGAACAGCCCAAGCGCAAGGCGCGCGACCTGCTTGCCGTGCTCGTTGCTGCCGGCGAATCGCGCCGCCAGGGCGTTGACCGAGCGGCGTCGCGCGTCAGCCGCCGAGCGCGAGTCGATCTTGTGCGCCAGGCCCAGCAGCACGCCCTCGCGCAGCGCCCACGTGCATGCGACCAGCTCCGGCGCGCCGGACTTCTTGAGGATGAAATTCACCATCGTGGCGGCGGCGGGCATCAGGTCGGCGCGCTTGGCGTCCATCCCGGGGAGTTCGACGCGCAGCGCCGCGTTTGCCTCGACCAGGTCGCGAGTCAGATCGGAAATCTCACCGGCGGAGGCGCTCGCGCCATGCAGCCGACCCAGTTCCTCGCCGCGCGAGGATCGCGCCATCGCGACCAGCGTGTTGATCGTGCCCGACGTTCCGATCGCGCGGACCACGCCTGCGCGCCGCGCCTTCCGCATCAGCGGCCCGATCGCGCGCTCGAGATGGCCCTCGAGCCTGCTCAACTGCGAGCGGGAGGGCGGGTCGTCGAGGAGGAATCTCTCGGCCAGCCGGGCCGCGCCGAGCTTCACGCTGCGCATCCATAGCGGCCGCCCGTCGCGCACCAGCACCAGTTCCACGCTGCCGCCGCCGACGTCGACGAGCAAATGGGGTCCGCCGTCGAGACCGAGCGCATGACGCGCCGCCTGAAAGATCAGGCGCGCCTCGTCGAGTCCCGAGATCACTTCGACCGTCAGACCCGTCTCGCGCTTGATGCGGCGGATGAATTCCGTGCGATTGCGCGCTTCGCGCACCGCGCTGGTCGCTACCGCGCGCAGTCTTTCGACCCGGCGCACTCGTAGCAGCCGCCTGAAATTCACCAGCGCGCGCACCGCGAGATCCATCGATTCAGCGGTGAGGCGTCCGGTCGTGAACGAACGCCGTCCCAGCCGCACCATCTCTTTGACGCGGTCAACGACCTCGAGGTGGCCCTCGCGGCTCACGTCCGCCACGATCATGTGCACGGAGTTGGATCCGACATCGATAGCGCCCAGCCGCATGGACAGAGGGTAACTCCCCAGGCGCTCGATGTCATCCATAGTGCCCCACAGCCGCGCCGGCGCGCCGAAAAATTCGCGCACTCAACCTGCAATGATTAGAAACGACGCCGGTTACGACGCGATGAACGCCGAATGTCGCATTTGTTTTCCCGGTATCATCGAAAATCCATCAAGCCTAGTCTGAACCGAGCAGGCTCAGGGCCGTATTTCTTTGGCAGCCGCAACCTCATCGCCGATTGGAACCGAGCTTCCCGAGTACGGGTCTTCCAGGCACAAGTGGCTGATCGCGCTGGCCGTAATGCTGGGCACGACGCTCGAGGTCCTCGACACTTCGATCGTCAACGTCGCGCTGCCGCATATGCAAGGCAGCTTTTCGGCGAGTGTTGACGAGATCGCGTGGGTGCTGACCAGTTACCTGGTCGCCAACGGGATCATGATTCCGATGACGGGATGGATCTCGTCGCGCTTCGGCCGCAAGCGCTACTTCCTGATGTCGGTTGCCGTTTTCGTCGGCGCCTCGGGCCTATGCGGCGCCGCTCGATCGCTCGACCAGATGGTCGTGTTTCGATTGATACAGGGCGCAGCTGGCGCGGCGATGGTGCCGTCGTCGCAGGCGATCGTGATGGAGACGTTTCCGCCCAACGAGCAGCAGCTCGCGATGGCGACGTGGGGGATGGGCCTGATGGTCGCGCCGATAATGGGGCCGACGCTCGGCGGATGGATCACGGACAATTGGAACTGGCGCTGGAATTTTTATATCAACCTGCCGATCGGCGCCGCAGCGTTCCTGATGGTCTGGACGTTCGTTCACGATCCCGCCTACTTGCGGATTCGCCGCGCCAGGGCCGGCAAGACTGACTATACCGGCATCATCCTGCTCGTCGTCGGCCTCGGCCTGGCGCAGCTGGTACTCGATCGCGGCCAACGCGCCGATTGGTTCAGTTCACCGTGGGTCGCCTACTGTACGATTTTTTCCGCGCTCTGCATTATCGGACTCACGATCAACGAATTGCGTACCCCGGAACCGATACTCGATCTTTCCATCCTCGCCATTCCCGTTTTCACGATGTCCGTGCTGTTGATGGTCGCGATGAGTTTCGCGCTGTTCGGCACCGGACTGTTGAATCCCATTTTCCTGCAGGAGCTGATGGGTTACAGCGCGTGGAAGGCGGGCCTGGTGCTCGCGCCGCGAGGACTGGGCACGATGGCCGCCATGCTGATCGTCGGACAGCTCGCGCGCTACCGCTACGACACGCGTCCGTTGATCGGCGTCGGCTTCGTCATTATGGCAACCGCTCTGTGGACGATGGCGGGATGGAACACTCAGGTCAGCATGTGGACGGTGACGTGGCCCAGCCTGTTCATGGGAGTCGGGATGGGTATGATTTTTCCCACGCTGTCCGCCACTACGCTTTCATGCGTCAGCCGCGAGCGGGTCGGCTACGCCGCGAGCCTCTACAACATGATGCGCAACACGGGCGCGGCGATCGGCATCTCTTACATGACGACCGTGCTGGTGGATCATGAGCAGATGCATCAGTCGTACCTGGTCGGGCATTTCACCGTCTTCGACGCGTGGAAAATGAGCGAAGCGGCCCGGCTCACGCCCGGCGGGCGCGGCTTTGACTATTTGCCGCAAATACTCACTGGCCGGAAGCAAGGACTTGGCGTCGTGTACGCCATGATTCAACGCCAGGCAATGATGCTGTCGTTCAACGACATCTACCGCACACTGGCTATTGCAATGATGATTCTGATTCCGACTTTCCTGCTGCTGCGCCGCGCACAGCCCGCTGGCGGCATGGCCGCCCACTGAGATTCGCGCGCTAGTCCTTCATCGCCGCCAGCACTCGCTCGAAAACTTCCAGCGACGGCCGATCGAAGAGCACAAAATCGATGCGCTCGAGCGTCGTCGGACCGCCGAGATGCGCGCGCACTTCCGCGAGCATCACCTCGGCGCATCGCTCGATTGGAAAACCTGCGATGCCTGCGCCGATCGCCGGAAATGCGATCGTCTTGAGCGAGTTTTCATCGGCGCGCCTCAGCGAGTTGCGCGTCGCCGCGCGCAGATTCGTCTGCGACGTCGATTCTCCCAGCCGCATGCTAGCGGCGTGAATCACGTGCCGCGCACGAAGCCGTCCCGCGCTTGTAATCGCCGCCTCGCCCAGTGCAATCGGCCCAAGCTGATCGCATTCCTGCTGAATCGACGACCCGCCTTTCACGCGAATCGCGCCCGCGACGCCGCCCCCCAGCAGCAGGTCGTTATTCGCGGCATTTACAATCGCGTCCGCGTCCGCTTCCGTAAGGTCGCCCTGCCTTAACCCGATCTTCGCGCGCCAATCTTTACTCATCGTCGCCTCGCATTCAGCGAATGGGAAAGTCCCGCATCGATTCTGTTATTATCGCGCCAATCGGGAATAACCCTAAGCGGCGTGCTCACCATGTGGAACGGCGAAAAAACCGCGCGGCTGCGAATGGTCGCGCAGATTGCGGCGGCGCTCGCGCTCGTCGGATGCGGCCGCTATCGCACCGATCGTTCGCCCGGGACGATCCAGGTGGACATCGAAATCTCGCCGACCTCGACAGACCCGCGTTTCGCGACCGACGCGACCTCTTCGCGTATCAACGAACTCATTTTCGATTCGCTGGTGAAGACCGATCGCAACGGCCAGTTTGTCGGCCATCTTGCCGACCGCATCGAGCGTCCTTCACCGACCGAGGTTATTTTTCATCTTAAGCACGGAGTGCATTTTAGCGACGGCCGCGCACTGACGGCGCGCGACGTAATGTTCACTTATGATTCGATTCTCGCGCCCGAATCGATGTCGCCGAAACGCGCCAGCCTGGAAGAGTTGAAATCGATCGCTGCGCCCGACGACTACACCGTCGTCATGATCACCGCGCATCCCTACGCGCCCGCCCTTGAGATGGCGACGGAGGGGATCGTACCTGCAGGGACTCCGCTGCCCTCGAAAGCAACCGCAGCAGCTCCCGCCGGCAGCGGCCCTTTTCAGATGGTCGCTTACGTGCTCGATGAAGCCGTGCGGCTCGAGCGCAATCCGTACTATTCGCATCCGCCGGGCGCGGCACAATCGATCCTCTTCAAGATCGTTCCCGACCCTACCGTGCGCGCGCTCGAACTGGCAGAGGGCGTTTGCGATTTCTCGGGAAACAATATCGAGTACGACGTGTTGCCGTGGCTTGCCGCGCACCAGTCTCTGGAGGTCAGCAAAACTCCCGGCACTACGTATAGATACTTGTCTTTCAACTTTCGCGATCCCAGGCTGCGCGATCTGCTCCTGCGACGCGCCATCGCCTATGCGATCGACCGCAATACAATAGTCAATACGGTCCTGCGTGGTACCGGCCGGATAGCAACTGGCATGCTCGCACCGGAGAATTGGGCATACGAGGGTAATGTAACTACCTATTCCTTCGATCCGGGAAAAGCATGTCAACTGCTGGATCGGGCTGGCTACAGGGCTGGAAGCGACGGGATGCGCGGGCTCAGATTCGAATACAAGACCACTCCGGAGGGTGCGCGCATGGGCGAGGTGTTTCAGGCAATGCTTCAGCGAGTTGGCATAGAGCTGACTATCCGGACTCTCGACTTCGCCACTTACTATGCTGACATTCAGGCCGGGAGCTTCGATCTGACCTCGCTGCAATGGGTCGGCATCAACGATCCGAATAGCTACTACATGGTGTTCGATTCGAACAAAACGCCGCCGCACGGACAGAATCGAGGTTACTATTCCAATCCCGCGATGGATCGGCTGGTCGAAGCGGGAATGAGTACTGTCGATCCCGACGCAAGAAAAAAAATCTACGGACAAGTGCAGCAACTTGCGGCCGAGGAACTGCCGTACGTCTCACTGTGGTGGGTTGAAAATGTGGCCGTAATGAATCGGAGGCTCGTTGGCTTCGATGCATATCCCAACGGCAGCTTTCGCTCGCTCGCGACGCTGACGCTCATCGGCCCCAAAGGAGGCGGGGAGCCGTCGAGGTGATCCACTACCTGGTCCGGCGCTTGCTCGCGCTCGTACCCGTCGCGCTTGGCGTGGCGACGCTGACGTTCGCGATTATCCACCTGGTGCCCGGCGATCCGGTGGTTGCGATGCTCGGCGAGACCGCTGCGCCCGCCGACATTGTCGGGATGCGCCATCAGCTCGGCCTCGACCGGCCGCTCCTGGAGCAGTACGCCGCCTATCTCGGTGGGCTCGCCGTCGGCGATCTCGGCGAGTCGATTTCATATCGGAAGCCGGTCTCGCAGCTCATCGCCGAACGCTTTCCCGCCACCATCGAGCTCGCTGCGGCGGGGTTGCTGGTCGCTTTGCTCCTCGCATTTCCGCTCGGAGTAATCGCCGGGGCGAATCCCGGCGGTGGCGCCGATCTGGCCGCCATGAGTTTTGCAATCGTCGGCATTTCGATTCCGCACATCTACCTCGGCCCATTGCTCATGATTTTATTTTCACTCGATCTGCGCTGGCTGCCGCTCACCGGACGCGGAGGTTTCGAGCACCTCGTTCTGCCCGCGATCACGCTGGGCACCGCACTTGCCGCGATCCTCGCGCGGATGTTGCGCCAGAGCCTGATTCGCGTGCGCGCGAGCGACTATATGCGCACCGCGCTCAGCAAAGGGTTGAGCGCGCGGTCCGCTCTTCTTCGCCACGGCCTCAAGAACGCGCTCACATCGGTCGTCACCATCGTCGGACTTCAGCTGGGCGCGCTGCTCAGCGGCACGCTCATAACCGAAATGATTTTTTCGTGGCCGGGCATCGGCCGCCTGCTGATTAGCGCGATCGGGGCGCGCGATTATCCTGTCGTCGAGGGCTGCGTGCTCACGTTCGCGATAACCTACGTGATCGTGAACATGACGACCGACCTCGTCTATGCAATCGTAGATCCGCGCGTGAGGATCTCGTGATCGTGCGCATCCGCAATCCGTCACTGGCTATCGGGGTGACTACCGTTGTTGCTATTGTTCTCGCCGCGATTCTGGGTCCGATGCTGTTTCGCGCCGATCCTTTGTCGATCGATCTTGCCAACACGCTCGCTGGTCCCAGCCGCGTGCATCCGTTTGGTTGCGACGCGCTCGGCCGTGACGTGCTCGCCCGCGTTCTGTATGGCGCGCGGCTTTCGCTGTCGATTTCCACCGTCGTCGTCGCGATCTCGCTCGTCGTTGGCAGCATGATTGGCGCAACCGCGGCGCTGTCGGGCGGTCGAATCGACAACCTTGTAATGCGCGGCGTGGATATCGTCCTTGCCTTTCCCGGAATCCTGCTCGCGATCGCACTGGCTGCTATTCTTGGACCGGGCCTGATCGATCTCGCGATCGCGCTGACTGCGATGGGATGGACCGGCTATGCGCGCATCGTGCGCGGTGAGGTGCTGACCTTGCGCGAGCGCGACTACGTTCTGGCGGCCGAGAGCCTGGGCGCGAGTCGGTCGCGCCTGCTGATGCGCCATCTGCTGCCCGGCGTCGCTGGACCGCTTGCGGTGCAGGCGACGTTCGGAATCGGTGGGATCATCGGAGCCGAAGCCGCGCTTTCATTCCTTGGCCTGGGCGCGCTGCCGCCCACGCCCAGTTGGGGCAATATGCTCGACGCGGGCCGCGCCTTCCTGCTGGTCGCCCCGCATCTTACCACTGCGCCCGGACTCGCGATCGGGCTTTCGATTCTGGGCTTCAACCTGCTCGGCGACGGGATCGCGCAGAAAGTGGGACATCGCGCCTGACCGTCGAGCGCTGCCATCGCCCTGTATGCGAAGCGGCGAAATTTCGTGATACTCATTCTGAATCGGAGTGACTGCGCTCAATGGAGAGAATCGAACCCAGCGAAATGGTCCGGCGGTTGACGGGTTTCATCAGCGCCGAGGGCCGTTTCGACCGCGTTGCGATCGAGAATTTTCGCCAGATGCCCGGCGGGGCGTCGTGCGAGATCTGGTCGTTCGACTGCGCTATGGAGCGTGGCGGCGAAACGAGTCGGCGCGCGATGGTGCTGCGGCGCGATCCCGGCGCTCACAATATTTCCACCAATCGCCGTCACGAGTTTATGGTGATTCGAGCCGCCTTCGAAGAACACATTCCGGTTCCCGAGGTGTTTTGGGTCTGGGAAGATCCCGCCGTTCTCGGTTCCGCGTTTTTCATCATGGAACGCATCGATGGCGAAACTCTGGCGCGTCGTTTGCTCCGCGATGACACTTACGCCCGCGCGCGCGCCGTGATGCCCGCGCAGCTCGCCGAAATTCTCGCGAAGATTCACCGCATCGATCACGTCAAGCACAAGCTCGATTTCCTCGCGGAGCCGGGCGACAACGCGGCGCTGACCGAAGTCCAACGCTACCAGGAAAACTTTCGACGCCTCGCGCTCGAGCCGCATCCCGCCTTTGAATTGGCCTTCCGATGGCTCCTGGAGCGCGTTCCAAAGACTCAGCGCAAGACGCTCGTACACGGCGACTACAGGATCGGCAATGTTATTTTTGGCCCGGAGGGCGTGCGATCGATCCTCGATTGGGAGTTGGCGCATCTCGGCGATCCCATGGAGGACGTCGGATGGATGTGCGTGCGGGCGTGGCGGTTCGGCAACGATCAGCAGCCGGTCGGAGGACTCGGCAGCCGAGAGGACTTCTTCCGGGCCTACGAAAAAGCCAGCGGTACGGCTGTCGATCCGGAGGCGGCGCGATTCTGGGAGGTTTTCGGCAATCTGCGCTGGGGAATAATCACCATCAGCCAGGCCCGCACGCACATCGACGGCTTTGTAAAGAGTATCGAGCTGGCTAGCATCGGGCGGCGGACTGCCGAAACAGAGCTCGAACTCTTGAATCTGATCGAATAGCAACATGATAATTTCGCCGCCAACCAGTCAAACGCGAAGTGAGTAATCAAAATGCAGGACCGACCGACCTCAGTTGAATTGCTCGAAGCCGCAGCCGACTTTGTCGATCGCGAACTGGTGCCGGCAATCGAGGGCGCGCGCCAGTTCCAGGCGCGAGTCGTCGCCAACGTGATGCGCATCGTCGCCCGCGAAATAAAACTGGAAGATCCACTCGTTCGCAGCGAGGTCAAGGCGCTCGCGCGGCTGCTTGGCCGCGACGCCCCGCATCTGCACAGCCTCGACGATCTGCGCGCTGCGGCTGCCAGTATGAGCGAAGAGTTGACCGCGAAGATTCGCGCGGGCGAGGCGGATGGCGGCGGCCGGCGGCGGGAAGTGCTTGCCGTCGTGCGTCAGAGCGTCGAGAACAAACTGCGCATCGCGAATCCGCGCTACCTCGACAGTGATATCGCAATGCGCAACGCGAAAAGGGAGAATTGACTTATGCCCGAACACAAAGTGGTGCTACTCGAACAAGACGACCTGATGCATCCCAACACCGGCGAATCTAATTTCAACGAGAGTGCATATTACAATTTTTTCGATCGTAGTCGGCGCCTCGGCGGCTTCATCAGACTGGGTAATCGCCCCAACGAGGGTTACGCTGAAATGACTGCCTGCCTGTACCTTCCAGACGGAACCGTCGGCTTCATGTTCCAGCGGCCCGAGATCAAGAACAACGACGCACACGACGCCGGCGGCGCAAAGTTCCAGGTCGTCAAACCTTTCGAATGCCATCGCGTCAGCTATCACGGCAAACTCTGCATTCTGAAAAATCCGCTCGAGATGGCGGATCCAGCCAGGGCGTTCAAAAACAATCCATACTCGCGAGCTGCGCTCGAAATTGACTATGTCGCGGTTTCTCCCGGATGGGGCGGCGAACTGCGCGAAAAAATTGGAGATCGATGGGTCGAGCCCAAAACATCCGGCGACCCTGAAGCGCAATTCGCCAAGGGGCACCTTGAACAGCTGGGCCGCGCGACGGGAAGATTGGTGCTGACCACCGACGGCAAAGACCTGGAGTTCAAAATCGACGCGCTTGGTCTGCGCGATCATAGCTGGGGACCGCGCTATTGGCAGGCGCCCAAGTTCTACCGCTGGCTTACGATGAACTTCGATGAAGACCTGGGCGCGATGGCCACGATTACGGTGAATCGCGACGGCAGCGAACGCCCGGGCGGATTCGTTGCGCGCAAGGGCCGGCCGTTTCTTAATATCGTGAAGGTCGATATCCAGACCGAGTTCATCGGCGAGCAGCAGCTGCACGACAAGATCAAGGCCACCTGTCATACCGCTGACGATGGAGCGCCAATAGTCATTACCGGCAAAGTGCTATCGATGATTCCGCTGCGCAACCGCCGCGCCGGCATAGTCACTCGAATCGCAGAAGGTATGACCGAGTGGAACTGGGACGGCAAAATTGGCTATGGACTGTCTGAGTATCTCGATCACTTCGACGAGTAGTCAGTCGATCGTCGTCCGCTCTTGAGCGCGCGCAGACTCTCGGTGTACGGCGGATACGCGACCCCCCTTTCGGTGATGATGGCGGTCACCAACTCGGCCGGCGTGATGTCGAACGCAGGATTGTAGGTGCTGACGCCCTTGGGCGCGATCTGCTTGCCGAAATACTCGGTGAGCTCGCGGCCCGAACGCTCTTCGATCGGGATCGCCGCACCGTTGGGACAGTCCAGGTCGATCGACGACAGCGGCGCCGCGACGTAAAATGGCACGCCGTGGCGCCGCGCCATCACCGCCAGCGGGTAGGTGCCGATTTTGTTCGCGACGTCGCCGTTCGCAGCCGTGCGATCAGTTCCCACTACGACGCAATCTATCTTGTTCTGCGAGAGCACCGTTGCCGCCATGTTGTCGGCGATTACTGTCACCGGTATCCGATCTTTGCGGAGTTCCCACGCTGTCAACCGCGAGCCCTGCAAAAATGGCCGCGTCTCGTCGGCGAACACCCGGATCTTTTTGCCCGCGTCGCGCGCGGCCCGCACCACCCCGAGCGCCGTCCCGTATCCCGCCGTCGCCAGCGCGCCGGCGTTGCAATGCGTCAACACCGTAGCCGGGTCGCCGATGAGTTCGGCGCCGAAACGGCCGAGCGCGCGATTGGCGGCCAGGTCTTCCGTGTAGATCGCGATCGCCTCGGCGCGCATGCGGCGAAACAACTCTGCCGCGTCGAGTGAGATGCTCTCGTCGAGCGCGCGGCCCATCCGATCCACCGCCCACGCCAGGTTTACCGCAGTTGGCCGGGTGGCTTTGAGAGCCTTCGCGACGACTGCGAAGCGTTTTCGCGCGCGCGCGCCTGCGGTGCCCTTGATGCCGAGTGCGACGCCCATTGCCGCCGCGACGCCAATCGCCGGCGCGCCGCGAATCACCATCGTGCGGATAGCTTCGGCGACGCCGCGATAGTCGCGATAGGTTCGAATTACCTCGCGCGCGGGAAGCAGGCGCTGATCGATCATGCGGACTGCGTCCGCACGCCATTCAATCGTCATCACTGCCATGTAGTCTGACTCTTTCGCACCCGAGTGAGGTTTCAAAGTCTATAGCAACCTTGCATTGATGTCATTCCAGGCCGGAGTTTAATCCGGGCGCGGTTGGAAACGCTGAATGACATTCCGAGACAGATGAACTGAGCGATAGAAAACGGCGCAGCCGATCATTCGCTGCGCCGCTTGACCATGCTGTTATCGCGCGATACCGCATTGCGGCCGGTACGCGGGAGCCTGCGGTTAGACTCGTTCGTATACTCCGCGCGCTTTTCTCTTTGCAGCTCCGGCATCGATCCATCGCGTGATCGCCGCAAAAATCTCCGACGGCCGTTTGCCCTTGAGTCCCCGCACGTTGCGCACGTCGGCCGCTTTGAACTGCCTGGGAAGAGCTGAAAGCACGGTGCGCCAATTGATCCGTCCGCGCGGCCCGCTACTGATCGCTTTCGCACCGCCGCCCCCACGACCGATCAACGATCCCAGGCGCGCCTCTTCCTGCTTGAGTTTACTCAGTAGCGACTCTTTCGAGCGGATGTCTTTGCGCAGATTCAGGAGCAGGGCGCGCGCTTGCCGCTGTACCTGTTGGAATGCCGACGCGGCTCCGCGAGAAGCTTTGTTTCGAGGCATGTAGCTATCTCCTTTCGGCGAATTGGTCAGTACAAATCAACTTTGAACATACACAATCAAATCTAATTCCACAAGTATCAAAGTCATTTTGTTCATTATCTACATCAGTCAACTAGGTATAGCGTCCTCAGTATTGAATGTCGCTGTTCCGGTCTTTCGGCACGACTGAAAAACTCGCAGCCTGCCGCGCTACGCCGTCCGCGCGGTGCGAAATTCGGTTAGGGTGACAATATTGGACACAGCGATGGAAAACCGGAACCGGCTTCGCTGGCGCGAAGCTGTCCGAGATCCTTCCACTGCGCTCGCGTTGCTCGCTTCGGTCAGGATGACAGAGACTGCGCTCGCGTTGCTCGCTTCGGTCAGGATGACAATATTGGACGCCTCGCTCCGCAGCGTCTGCGCAAACCAAACAGTCGAAAACATGAATCGCAGAGCCGCAGGTCGGCCGGGGGGTGCGTACGATATAACGATTTTAGAACCAATCAGGAACCATAATGCGTACAATATCGTGCATAGGCATTCGGGCTAAGATGGGGGACGCGGTACGCTTACCACCTTATTCGCGGGGCAGGCATTGGGGCCAACCGATTGATAAAGGTCGTTGAGCATGAAGAGACTATGTTTGCGACTGGCCCGATGCTATAAGCATTCCGGAATTCGGACTAGATGCGCGCTGTAGGTATCGCCCCACCAGTCAGGTGTCTGTACATCAGATCAGGTTTCCGAATGCCTTTGGATAAAGACAGAGTACGCCACAGGGCAGCCGCGTCGCGCGCGAGGAGAGGGTAATGGGCCGCAGACTGTATGTTGGGAATCTGGCTTGGACTGTGACCGACCAGGATCTGCTCGACGTGTTTTCGGAAGCAGGAAAGGTGGACAGTTCGCAAGTCATCATCGACCGCGCCACCAACCGTTCGCGGGGATTCGGTTTCGTCGAGATGGCGACCGATGAGGCAGCCGAAAGCGCAATCAAGAAACTGAATGGCCGCGACATCAAAGGCCGTCCGATTCGCGTCAACGAAGCGCAGGCGCGCAGCGGCGGAGCCGGCGGCGGCGGCGAACGCCGCGGTGGACGCGACCACTAGTCAGTTCCGGCATTTCTGAATAGCGCGCGATTGTAGTTCGCATTATCGTCGCGCGGCAAATGTACTCAACCTGCGTGCGGGGACGTCCGATTCCCGGGCAGTGCCCTCGCGGCCCGAACGCTCCGCGTACTGAACCATCGTCGTGGAACTCATAACACTTGAAGCGCTCAGCGAGCGCGCCGTGATTGTGCCGGAGGCCGGATGCCAATGCCTTGGCTACCGCATCGGCACGCTCGACCTCATCGCGGGCCCTGCCAATCCGGAAGCGTGGCGCGAGCATCCGCATCACGGCGGCATTCCGATTCTCTTTCCGTGGCCGGGCCGCATCGCGGGCGCGCGCTTTTCGTTCAAGGGCCGCGAATATCGGCTGCCGGTGAATGAGCCCGCGCGCGGGCACGCGATTCACGGCTTCGCATGCGAGCGGGCCTTCCGCGTAACGCGGCGCGGACCGTACTTCGTCACGGCGATTCTCGATTCTTCTGACTATCCGGATCTCAATTCGATTTGGCCGTGGCCGTTCGTGCTCCAAATAGACTACGAAGTTGGCAATGGACTGAGATTGAAAGCCCGCATCACCAACACCGGACACTCGGTGATGCCGTTCGGATTCGGCGCGCATCCCTACTTTCACGCGCCGCTCAATCCCCAAGGTCTGCGCGACGCGATGCTGATCCAGCTCGACGCCAACGCTCGATGGCCGCTCGACGCGCGGCTGATACCCGCCGGCGCCGCCGAGCCGCTGGCCGGCAAGTACGATCTTCGCACGCCACGTCCGCTTGGTGCTGAAACTTATGACGATGCATTCCGCATGGCTCCGATCCCGGAGGGTAATCGCGAAGGGCCGCGCGCGCGGCTCGTCGATCCGTCGCTGAACATCGCTGTCGAAATTCGCGCCGACGCCGCGTTCGGCCACTTTGTCGTTTACGCTCCCGCGGACAATCCGGTGGTCGCGCTCGAGCCGTACACCTGCGCGCCCGACGCCTTCAATCTCGCGGAGCGTGGCATCGCGGCCGGGATGCGCGAGCTCGCGCCCGGGCAGACCTTCGAAGCAGGGTTCGAGATTCGCCTCAACGTCCTTTGAAGCGCGGCTCGCGCCGCTGCGCCAGGGCTGACGCGCCTTCGCGAAAATCTTCGGTGACGAGCAGCGAACTCTGCGCCAGCACCTCGAGCTCCTGGAAGGTCATCTTGTCGAGGCCGTGTCCTTTGTCGATGATCCGTTTCGCGAGTCCGACGGCGAGCGGGGCGTTGCGCGCCATCTCGCGCGCCAACTCTTCGGCCGCCGCTAGATGCGCACCTTCGGCGACGACGCGATTCACCAGCCCGATCTTTTCAGCTTCCTGAGCCTCGATCATCCGCGCCGTCATGATCAGTTCTTTCGCGCGCGCATAGCCGACCGTCCGCGTAAGCCGCGTGGTGCCGCCCACGTCGGGCACCAACCCGATCCGGACTTCCGGCATCCCAAGCCGCGCGCCGGCAGCCGCGACCCGCGCATCGCAGGCGAGCGCCAGCTCGAGGCCGAGTCCGCCGACGAAGCCATGTAGCGCGCCGATGACCGGCTTCTCGATACTCTCGATCCGGTTCAGCGACGCTTGCGACTCCGCCACGAAGCGCCGGAAGCGCTGCATGTCGGGACCGCCGCCGTGACCGCCCTGCGCGCCGGTGTCGTTGGCGAGCGAGGTGAAATCGATGCCCGCCGAGAACGCCTGCCCCTCGCCGTAAATGATAATCGCGCGAACCTCGGGCCGATCGACCTCGTCGATCGCCTCGGGAATCGCGCGGAGCATCGCCTGGTTGATCGCGTTGCGCTTCTCGGGCCGGTTGAGCGCGATATACGCGAGCTCACCGTCGATTCGAACTGTGATTGGATTTTCCGCCATAACTGACACCTCGATGAGTATTGGACAGCATATCGCCGCAGCCCGCCAGCCGCGAAACTCTCCCCTCCTACCGCGAAAGTCAGGGTGCTACGGGCGCGAGTCCGACTGATCGAAAAGAGTCGGAAAGCGCATACAGTACGCGTAGCACAGAAAATCCGCCGGCGTCAGGCTGAACAGGGCATTCCCGAAATTGGACGCAGCGACTCGGAGCCGGTACCGGCTTCGCTGGCGCGAAGCTGTCCGAGATCCTTCCTCAGGTCGCGTTGCTCCCATCGTCAGGATGACAGCGAGACTCGCGTTGCTCGCTTCGGTCAGGATGACAATATTGGACAACGGCGACTCAAATCGACGAGGCCATCGTGATTCAAGGTTGGGCAATGCGGCCTGCGTCACGGCTTCAGCAACACCTTCAATTCCATTTCGCACGTCGCGGCGGCGTGGACAGAGAGGCCGCGATCTGTCGGGATAATGGCACAGACGGGCGCCGGTTTGCAGGGGCTGCGAAGCCCGTGGTAATCGCAGAGTCCCTGGTACTCTTGAGGCTCCAATGATTCAGAATGTGAAGAAAATTCTCTCTCCAATCGACTTCTCAGAACATTCGATGGAAGCAATGCGCAGTGCGATGGAACTGGCGAAAGACTTCGGCGCTGAGGTTCACCTGGTGCACGTCATCGCGCCGCATCGCACCTTCATCCCTTTGCCTCTGGCAACCAGCGGCGAGCAGAGCCGCGAGTTGGTGCGGGAAACCGCGATGATCGAGCAGGCGGAACAGGAACTCGCGCGAATAAAAAAGGACGAGTTCGGCGATTCAAAAAAAGTCTTTACGTTTGCGGTGGTCGGCCATCCGGTTCAGAAACTCGTCGAGTATGCCAAGGAGCAGGCCATTGACCTGATAGTGATGACGACGCGCGGACTAAGCGGCGTCGAGCACATGCTGATCGGCAGCGTTGCCGAGAAAATGGTGCGCCACGCGCCGTGCTCGATCCTGGTCTTCCGGCGCAGGTCGTAACGCGAACAGGCACATCGATCCGGCCCCGCGGCGATCGTCGGAGCGAACTGTTCTGAACAAATGATTTGGGCCAGGCAGATTACTCCACCCGGCCCGTAGCCAACCGGGAAAAGGGGGGCAAACCCCGGCCAGCAAGCGTATTCTATACAAGTGCGCGCACGTTGCAACACGGTCAAAAGCCCGCGGTCCATGGATAGACAGCGGTACGCCGGCCGTGGCTCTTTTGGGTCAGACTTCGCCTCCGCCGAGCGCGGGAATGAAATGCACTTCGCTGGTCTCGCCGACGGCGTCAAGTACGCCGCCGGTGGCGATTTCACCGTCGATTGACACCGCGATCGACGGCCGGATGTCGCCATCCTCGAGCAGTTGCTGATCGATTCCCGGAAAGCGCTCGCCGAGATGGCGAACCAGTTCACGAATCGATTTTCCCGGGACTTCAGCGCGCTCGATGCCGCCGGTGAATTTGCGGAGCAGCGCGGGAATCACCACGGTCGGCATTTGCGAAAAATCCGCGGGCGACGAGCGATTTCGCCCACGCCTTCGATAACTCGCGATCAATCCGCCGCCGCGGAATGTTGTGTGGCGCCGCGGCGCTTCAGCATCGCCTTCAGCAACTTCGGCGGCGACATCGGCGTCTCGGTCATCCGCACGCCCACGGCGCGATAGATCGCATTGGCGACCGCCGCAACCGGCGGCACGATCGATACCTCGCCGACACCGCGCACACCCAGCGGATGGCCCGGGTTTGCTTCCTCGACGACGACGGTTTCGATCATCGGCAAGTCGAGGCAGGTCGGAATGCGGTAGTCGAGAAATCCGGAGTTACGCAACGTGCCCTTGTCGTCGTAAAAGTACTCTTCGTTCAAAGCCCAGCCGATTCCCTGCGCCGTTCCGCCCTGCATCTGTCCTTCGACGTAGCTGGGATGAATCGCCTTGCCGGCATCCTGCGCGACGGTGCATCGCAGCACTTGCACTTTGCCGGTGTCGGGATCGACTTCGACGTCCACGACCGTCGTCGCAAATCCAGGCCCGACGCCGCGCGCGTTGACGCTCGCGCGACCGGTGATCGGCCCACCGGTGCGCGGGAAGCGGGGCGCGAGCTGTTTGATCGACATCGGCGGCACGCCGTCGCCCTTCGCGTAGAGCTTGCCGTCGCGGAATTCGACCTCGTCGGGCTTTTTCTCCCAGACCTTGGCGGCGCGCTCGATCAACTGGCGCTCGGCGTCCTTGGCGGCCTCGTACACCGCCATCCCGGTTGCGAAAGTGACGCGGCTTCCGCCGGTCACGTCGGTATGGCCGATCGAATCGGTGTCGGCGGTGATCGGCCGCACGTCGGTCACCGGCAAACCGAGCACTTCTGCGGTGATCATTGCCATCGACGCGCGCGAGCCGCCGATATCCGGCGAGCCGGTCACGACGCTGGCGGTTCCGTCGGTGTGGATATTCACTGTGGCCGATGACTGCATCCCGGCGTTGAACCAGAATCCCGACGCGACGCCGCGTCCGCGGAACTTGCCGGTCAGTTTCGACTTGTAATGCTCGCTGTGCTTGATCGCTTCGCAGGTCTGGATGAATCCGATGCGCTTGAACGCAGGGCCGACGACCTGCGCCGCGCCTTCCTTGACCCCGTTCTTGATCCGGAAATCGAGCGGATCGATGCCGCACTTCTCGGCCAGTTCGTCGATCACAGTCTCGGACGCGAATGCGGCGTTGGTCGCGCCCGGCGCGCGATAGGCCGCGGTCTTGGGCCGATTGACGACCACGTCGTACGCATCGATTTGAAAATTCTCGAACGTGTAGGGAGCGATGATGCACATCGCGCCGGCGCCCACGGGCGAACCCGGGAACGCGCCTGCCTCGTATGCCATCCAGATTTCTGCGGCGACGAGTTTGCCGTCCCTGGCCGCGCCCATCTTGACTTTGATCTTCGAGCCCGAGGTCGGCCCGCTCGCGCGGAGCACTTCCGACCGCGACATGACGAGCTTGACAGGCGCGCCGGTCTTCTTCGACAGCAGCACCGAGAGCGGCTCGAGGTAGATGGTAGTCTTGCCGCCGAAGCCGCCGCCGATTTCGGCCGGCACGACTTTGATGCGGCCGACCGGCATCCCCAGCACCTGCGCGCTCAGCGAGCGCACGTCGAATGCCCCCTGCGTCGAGCAGTAAATCGTCGCCTGTCCGTCGGAGTTGTAGATGCCGACGGCGTTGTGCGGCTCGATGTATCCCTGGTGCACCATCGCGGTGTTGAATTCGCGCTCGACGATGTAGTCGGCCGCCTTGAATCCGGCCGCGACATCGCCGCGCTTGAACTGGTAGTGCTGCGCGACGTTGGTCGGCTTGTCGCCTTCCTCCTTGTTGCGCAGATCCTTGAGCAAGATGGGCGCGCCCGGCCGGGTGGCGGCGTCAACGGTCATCACGGGCGGCAGCACTTCGTATTCGACTTCGATGAGGCGCAGCGCTTCCTCGGCGATATGCGGGCTGGTCGCGGCGACGGCGGCGATCGCGTGGCCGTCGTACAGGACTTTGTCGTGCGCGAGGATGTTCATCGACAGGTACATCGGGTTGATCGTCATCTCACCGGCCTGCTCGAGCTTGTTCTCGGCCTGCGGCAGATCCTTCGAGGTGACGATCGCCTTGACGCCGGGGAGCTTGAGCGCCTTGTCGATCTTGATCGATTTGATATTCGCGTGAGCATGCGGGCTGCGCAGCACCTTGCCGTGCAGCATCCCGGGGAATGCGTAGTCGGCGCCGTACTTGGCGCGGCCGGTCACTTTGTCAACGCCGTCGTGTCGAATCGGACGCGTGCCGATGACCTTGAAGTTGCCCGTCGTGGTTGATGCCGCCATGGCCTTACCTCTCGAATAGCCGGATCAAATCGGTCGTTTTCAGTACTGCGACGCGCTCATCGTGCCGCCGCTTTGCCTTCGCCCTGCGCGCGAATGTCGGCGGCTGCGTCAAGCACCGCTTTCACAATTTTGTCATAGCCGGTGCATCGGCAGAGATTCCCGGCCAGCGCGTAGCGGACCTCGGGCTCGGTCGGTTTGGGATTGCGATCGAGCAGCGACTTCGCCGAGATCAGGAATCCGGGCGTGCAGATGCCGCACTGCAAGGCCGCGTGCTCGAGAAACTTGTTCTGCAAAACGCTAAGCACGCCGTTGGTGGCGAGTCCCTCGACGGTCGCGATGTTCCTGCCATCCGCCTCGACGCCGAGCATCAGGCACGAGCATACCGCGCGGCCGTCAACCAGCACGGTGCAGGCGCCGCAATCGCCGGTCAGGCATCCTTCTTTCGAGCCGGTGAGCTCGAGCACGTCGCGCAGGGTTTCGAGCAGGCTTTGGCGCGGCTCACACAGGAACTCGACCGTTTCGCCGTTAATCGTCGCTTCTACCAGAGTCTTTTTGGACATTGTTCTATATGCCGTAGTTGATTTTCGGTGTTCAGTTCTTTTTCGCACGTTCGGCGGCGATTGTGAGCACGCGGCGCGTGAGCACGCCGGTGACGTGGAGCCGAAATTCCGCGGTTCCGCGCATGTCGTCGATCGGCGAACAGGCCTCGCTGGCCGCATGCGCGGCGGCCTCGAGGGATGCATCGTCGAGCTTCTTGCCAATGAGCGCGTCGGCGGCTTTGCTTGCGAGGATCGGAGTCGCCGCAACCGCGCCGAGTCCGATTCGCGCCGCCTTCACCTTGTCACCGTCGAGCGTGACTGACGCTCCCACGCCGACCACGGCGATATCCATCTCATTGCGCGGGATGAAACGCAGGTATGCGTCGCTCGAATGCGGCGCGGGCGCAGGAACCAGCAACTCGACCAGCAGCTCGCCGGGCTTGAGCACGGTGCGTCCGGGCGATACGACGAAAGCCTCGACCGGCACTTCGCGCTCGCCATTGGGGCCGACGATTCGGGCGCGCGCGCCGAGCGCTATCAATGCAGGGGTCGTGTCCGCGGCCGGCGAGCCATTGCACAGATTGCCGCCCATCGAGGCGCGATTCTGAATCTGCAGCGAGCCGATTAGGTGGGCCGCCTCGGTCAGGCCGGGGTAATACCGGCGCATCACGTCGCTCTCGCTAATCTCGGTGCAGGGCACGGCCGCGCCCAGGCGCAATCCCCTGTTCGCATCGAAGGAGAGCGCTTGCAGCTCCTTGATTTTCTTGACGTCAACCAGATGCTCGGTGCGGCGGACTCCGGCGCGCAACTGGATGAGGATATCGGTGCCGCCGCAGAACGGGCGGGCGTTTTCGCCGTGGGTTTTGAGGATGCTGAGCGCCTGATCGAGCGTGCTTGGGGCTTCGTAAGTAATCGCGTGCAAGGGTGGCAAACCTCCGGGTCGGGCCAAGATTATACCCGCCTTTCTAACTTGGATAGCCTACTTGCCTCGCGCTGAAAAGGGGATGCGAGGATCGGGATGTGTCAGGGTGACGGAGGTGCGCGCGAAGCGCGCGGTTAAGAAACCGGAACCGGCTTCGCGTGGCGCGAAGCTGTCCGAGGTCCTTCCTCAGCTCGCGATGCTCGCATCGTCAGGATGACAGAAACCCCGCCGTCATTCTGAGCCGCCGCGGCGAAGAACCTCGACTGACGCTCCGGCGTCCGACTGTCAGCAACGGGAAACGCAGCTATGCCTTGAAGCCCAGGCGCGACGCTACCTGCGCGGCGGCGAGCGCGAGCGCCGGCGCCATCGGGCCCATCAGCGCGAAGCGCGGATCGGTGGTCTGCCCGCGCACGTAGCGTACGTAGATTTGCTCGACAACGGTCGCGGTCTTCCAATGCGCCCACGCCCAGTAAAATGGGATGCCGCTCACGTCGCGGCCGGTGCGGCTCGCGTAGCGATGCAGCAATTCGTCGCGGCTCATGAAGCCGGGGCGCAGGGTGTGCGCCTCGCCCTGCGAAGTCGCCAGCAATTCCTCGGGGTCGCTCCGCTCGCGCCAATAGCCAATTGCGATGCCGAGATCGACCAGCGGATCGCCGATGGTGGACATTTCCCAGTCGAAGACCCCGACGACCTCGCCGTGATTGACGGCGCCGAGCATAATGTTGTGCAGGTAGAAGTCGTTATGCACGAGCACCGGCGGCGGCGACGCCGGCATGTTGTCGAGAAACCAGGCGCCGAGTTTCTCCATCAGCGGCACTTCGCGCGTCTTGGCCTTCTCCCATCGCCCCATCCAGCCGGTGATCTGGCGCTTCAGGAAACCGTCGGGCTTGCCGAGCGAGCCAAGTCCGATCGCCGCGTAATCGACACCGTGCAAATCAGCCAGCGTGTCGATGAAGCCCTGCGACATCGCGCGATAGGTGGCGGGATCGGCGCCGAGCTCGACGGGCAGCGGCTGGCGGTTCTTGATGACGATACCGGTGCGCCGTTCCATCACGAAGAAAGGCGCGCCGACGATCGAGGCGTCGTCGCTGTAGAGCATCCCGCGCGGCGCGGGCTTGAAGACCTCCCACAGCCGCGAGAGCACGCGGTACTCGCGGCCCATGTCGTGCCCGCCCACGGGCAGCGGCCCGAACGGCGGCCGGCGCATCACCCATTCGCGGTCGCCGAAGCGCAGCAAATAGGTAAGATTCGACGAGCCGCCGCGAAACTGCTGGACGGTCAGCGGAGCGTCGGCGCCGGCGAGCTTGCCGCGCAACCAGGCGGCGAGCTTGTCCCAGTCGAGCTGTTCCTCGTCGCGGACGTCGCCAAATTCGGGGACGATTTCTACCGCTTCAGCCATGCGTCGTCGCTCGCCCGGGATACGGCTGGGGCACACCTGAGAGATCCTTCGCAGGAGCTCAGGATGACTCCTCGGCTGCGCCTCGGAGTCACTTGTACTTGCGCAGTTCGCGGCGGGCGATCGTCATGCGATGCACTTCGTCGGGGCCGTCGGCGATTCTCAAGGCGCGGCTGTCGCGCCACATCCGCGCGAGCGGGAAGTCGTCGCTGACGCCGGCCGCGCCGAACACCTGGATGGCGCGATCGAGCACAATCATCACCATGTTCGCGCACATCACTTTGATCATCGCGATCTCGTTGCGCGCGTCGCGCTTGCCCGCGGTGTCCATCTTCCACGCCGCGTGCATCACCATCAGGCGGCACGAGTCGATCTCGATTCGCGAGTTGGCGATCCACTCCTGGATGTTGGCCTTGTCGGCGAGAAAACTGCCGTGCGTGAAGCGCGTGCTCGCCCGCTTGCACATCAGCTCGAGCGCGCGTTCAGCGACGCCGATGGTGCGCATGCAGTGGTGGATGCGTCCCGGGCCGAGCCGCGCCTGCGAGATTGCGAAGCCGCCGCCTTCTTCGCCGAGCAGGTTGGTTACCGGCACGCGGCAGTCCTTGTAGATTACCTCGCAATGCCCGCCGCCGCCGGTGTGGCCCATCACGGGCACCGGCCGAATCAGGTTGAAGCCGGGAGTGTCGGTCGGAACGATTATCTGGCTGGCGCGGCGATGCGGCTCCGCATCGGGGTCCGTCACCACCATCGCGATCGCGAAGGCCGAGCCGATCGCGTTGGAGGTGAACCACTTGTGGCCGTTGATCACGTAGTTGTCGCCGTCGCGCACGGCCCGCGTCTTGAGCTGAGTGGGATCGGAGCCCGGGGTATCAGGCTCGGTCATCGAGAAGCAGGTCCGCATCTCGCCTTCGAGACACGGCTGCAGCCATTTCTTTTTCTGATCGGTGGTGCCGAACTCGGTGAGGATTTCCATGTTGCCGGTATCGGGCGCCATGCAGTTGAACGCACGCGCGCCGATCTGGCTGCGGCCCATCAGCTCGCACAGCGGGGCGTACTCGTAGTTCTTGAGGCCGGCGCCGAATTTTTCGTCGGGCAGAAAGAGGTTCCAAAGACCCTCGGCCTTGGCCTTTTTGCGGACGTCCTTTAGCGATTGCGGCTCGGCGTTGCCGCTTTCGCCCATCGCGAGCTGAACTTCCTTCTCGATGGGAAACACATATTGATCCATGAAGTCGGAGACGCGCTTGCGCAACTGTTCGGTTTTGGGGGTCAGCGTAAAGTCCATTTCGATCCTCGCGAGGCTGATGATTCGTATCGCAACAGGTAACCCAGATCGCCAACAAATGAAAGCTGGCCGAATTGAGTCACGCGAAGGGTTTGCGCATCACGTAAAAGACGTATCCGTAGGCGCCGGGACATGCGCGGAAGAGGTCGTACTCGCGCTGCACCTCGTCGAGGGTGGCCAGCACCGCGCCATCGTCGGCGTACTTTTCTCTAAGCGCCTCGAGCCGGCTCTCGGCCGGCCCGTAGTAGTTGCGCCAATCCTGCGCTGAGAGCACGAAGCCGCCGGCATCCACGTATCCCGCATCGGCGACGATTTGGCAGTTGCGCTCGATCGAACCCATGCCGGGATAGTTTTGCGCCCAGAATGCGACAGCCTCGGGCGGCGGATCCGGCTCCAGCCTCGTCAGTTCGGATACCGCCATCCATCCGCCCGGCTTCAGGAACCGCCGCCACGCGCGGAGGCCGGCTGCGAATCCCGCGATATAGATGGCGCCCTCCGACCAGACGAGGTCGAATGACGCGTCGGCGAAATCCATCTCGAACATCGAAGTCTTGACCGTCGTCACCTGCGGCAGGACTCCCGCCGCGCAGGCGCGTTCGGTCAGTTCGTCGAGGAATCGCCGGCTGATATCGACCGCCACGATCCAGCCGCCGGTAGCGCGCGCAAGCTCGATGGTCTGTGCGCCGGGACCGCAGCCGACGTCCAGAATTCGCGGACGCTGCGGCAGCCCGCGCGCCAGGCCGAGCGCGCGCAGCGTAGCCTCGGGGGAGCCGGGCGCCTGTCGCGGCAGGCCCTCGGTCAACTCGCGGAAGATGCTCATTTCCCCCGATACTGCCGCCGGGCGCGGGCGAACTCAATGCGGTCAGGCGCGCGGCTTGTCGGCGGCAAAGCGCAACCGAACGTAGTCGGCAAACCATTTGCCGCCGCCGTCGCAGAGATCGGGCTGCAGCGCTTCGCGAACCTCGTCGATGAAACCGGGGCGATCGTTATCCGCCAGCGGCGCCATGAAGCTCTGCGCAAATGTCTCCAGCCATCCGTTGATTTCGGTGGGCAGCGGCGTGGGGCGGGGAATCAGTGCGATGTACCTGATGGTGAATCCGCGGCGCGCCAGCCGCGCGGAATAATCCTCGACGGTCGGGAAATACCACGGGTTGAGCGCGTCCCCGTCGATACCGCGGCGCTGGAGCGCGGCAATCAGCGCGCGTTTGATCGTCGCCACACAGCCGTCGCCGCCGAACTCGCCGACGAAGCGGCCGCCGGGCCGGAGCGCGCGCCATACGCCGGCGATCACGTCGTCGGGAGGCCGCATCCAGTGGATTGCGGCGTTGCTGAACACGGCGTCGAACTCACGGTCGAAGGCAAGCCGCTCGCCGTCGGCGACGCGTGCGTCCAGACCGAGGCGTCGCGCGGCCTCGACCTGCGGTGCGCTCGCGTCCACGCCGACGACATCGCAGCCCGCGGCGGCAAGCCTTTTGGTGAGCGCGCCGTCGCCGCAGCCGAGATCGAGGATTCGCTCGCCGGCGCGCGGCGCCAGCAGTTCAACCACCGGCGCGCCGAGGTCGGAGACGAAGCGTGCGTGGCGCGCGTAGGCGTCGGGGTCCCAGCTTTGGCTGGTCGCCATGATGTACTTAACTATAGTTAATAATCGCCGCGATGCAACAGTTCGGGGGACTCCCTGCGCCGGTGTTTTTTGATGCAGCAACGCAAAACCGGAACCGGCGGCGCTTACGCGCCGCTGTCCGAGATCCTTCCCTCCGCTCGCGTCGCTCGCTTCGTCAGGATGACAAATGAGCGCTCGCGTCGCTCGCTTCGTCCGGATGACAAATAAGGTTCGCGTTGCGCGCTTCGTCAACGACGTACAAGGATGACACAAGAAGACCAGAGCGCGCTGGCCGCTGATTGAATGAAGCTCGTGCGATAGGCGAGGATAGTTTGCGCAAATCGGCGCGCGCGCAATTGCGGGAGATCGAGATGGAACTGGCAAAGCGATTCGTCGATGTGGGAATTTTCACCAACCGGCTGGACGAGATGCGCGCGTTTTACGGCGAACGCATCCGGCTCCCCTACGAGGAGCTGCTCCCGGTCGGCGGCGGCGTGAGGCAATATCGTTACGGATTGCTCGGCTCGGTGCTCAAAATAAATCACGCTCGCGATCCTTTGCCGCTCCGAATCGCCGGCGGCTACTGCAAGCTCTCGATTTCCGATCCGCGCACTCCCCTGCCGCTTCCATTGCAGGACCCCGACGGCAACGAACTCGAGCTGCTGCCGAGCGGCCAGCACGGCGTCAATCAGATCGAAATACACATCGGCGTCACCGACGCAGCCGCCTTCGAGAACTTTTACGGCGGCGCGCTACAGGCCGAGCGACTCGGCGCGGGCCGCTTTAAGCTCGGCGAGACGATCATCAGCTTCTGCCACGATCCCGCGGCCACGCGCGCTCCAAAGTCGCCGTCGGCCAGTGCGATGGACGCGATCGCGTCGATGCGCGCGGTTGGGATGCGCTATATCACGGTGCAGGTGCGCGACTGCGACGGAGAGCATCGGCGCTTCATGTCGATGGGTGTGTGGGAAGGTGCAGCGCCTGTGACGCTGGGCGCGGTTGCGCGAATTTCGTTCATCCGCGACCCCGACGGCAATTTCATCGAGATTTCGCAGCGGGCGTCGCTGACTGGTCCGATCCCGGCTTGACCGACGGGAGCCTGCAGCTCGGAAACCAGCAGCGAAGCGGCCGCTACGCCCAGCGCGAGCGCGGGCGGTTGCGCGGCGAACGATTGCGCGCGCCCGACGAGCGGAACACGGTCACCGGCTTGGGCGCGTGAATTTCGATTTTCTCGAAGCCCTCGACGTGCTCGCGTTCGAGTACGTTGCCGAGCGTGCGTTCCAACCGCGCCAGGTTGACGCGTTCTTCCTGCGTGACCAGGCTGATCGCTTCGCCCGCCTTGCCCATCCTGGCCGTGCGGCCGATGCGATGGATGTAGCCCTCGGCTTCGTCGGGAAGGTCGAAATTAATCACGTGCGAAACGTCGGAGATGTCCAGTCCGCGGGCGGCCACGTCGGTCGCGACCATCACGCGAAACTTGCGCGCGCGAAAACCCGCCAACGCCGCATTGCGCTGGCTCTGGGACCGGTCGCCGTGAATCTGCACCGCCTTGACGTTGGCCCGTTGCAGCATCTTGGCGACCCGGTCGGCGCGGCTCTTGGTGCGCGTGAAGACGATTGCGCTCTCCACTTCGGAACGCTTGAGAATCTCGAGCAGCACCGGCCCCTTGTTCTCGAGCGTGACCGGATAAATCGACTGGCGAATCTGCGCGGGCGGCGCGGATTTGCCGCCGATCGTGACGCGCTCGGGCGTGGTCAGAAATTCGCGCGCGATCATTTCGGGACCGGACGCCATCGTCGCCGAGAACATCATGGTCTGCCGCTGCTTCGGCACCATCCGCATGATCCGGCGCAATTGCGGCAGGAAGCCCATGTCGAGGAGCCGGTCAGCTTCGTCGATGATCACGACTTCAATTTTGTCGAGCTTGACGATGCCGCGCTCGATAAAGTCGATGAGCCGCCCGGGACACGCTACCAGCACCTGCGCGCCCTTGCGAATCGCGTCGATTTGGTGCCGTTCGGACTCACCGCCGACGACGGTCGCACAGCGGATGTGGGTATGGCGGGCGATCAGATCGAACTCGCGCGCGGCCTGCGCCGCGAGCTCGCGGGTCGGCATGATGACCAGCGCGGCCAGATGCCGCGTGTTCTTGCGATGCAGCCGATCTATAGTCGGGATCAGAAAGGCCGCGGTCTTGCCGCTGCCGGTTTCAGCCGTGGCAACCACGTCGCGCCCGCTGAGCGCGACCGGGATAGCTCCGGCCTGGACCGGGGTCGGTGTGTGATGACCGCGGTCTTTGATTGAACGATGGATCTCGGGTGATAGGGGAAATTCAGAAAACGACAAACGGTATCCTATGGTTCAGAGCCCCGGATTCCAGTTCAGAAGAAGATGCCGAACTTATGGGTCTGATGGGTTGAGAGGGTGGCGTCACGGAATCCGACGCGCGCATAAAGTCACGATCGACTTGGGGTGAGTGTACAGCAAGCATCGATGCGGCACAATGCCCCCTCCGCCAACCCCATCGACTTGGCGCCTAGAATTTGCCGTGCCGGCCCACTCCCGACGCGAAGCGCTCGGCGCCCGCGCGTGTCTCGCCTGATTGGACTGTCGCGATGGCGTGGCGATATTCGTTTTTGAGCGCGTCGTCGAGCGCCAGCGTCCAGCTCTCGTACGCAGACATCCGGTCCGAGCGGACGCATCGCTGCGGGAAGCTTGCGATCTGCCTGGCGAGCTCGCGCGCATGCGCCAGCGCAGTGCCCGCCTCGACGACGCGATTCGCCAGGCCCATCGCGAACGCTTCTTCGCCGGAGACGCCGCGGCCCGTCAGGATCATGTCCATCGCGCGGCTCATCCCGATCAACCGCGGCAGCCGTATCGTGCCGCCGTCGCACAGCGGCACACCGAAGCGCCTGCAATACACGCCAAAGGTCGCGTCGCGCGCGGCCACTCGCAGGTCGCACCACAGCGCGAGTTCGATGCCGCCGGCGACGGCGAATCCCTCCACCGCCGCAATCACCGGCTTGCCGAGCAGCATCCGGGTGCATCCGAGCGGTCCGTCGCCATTTTCGGTCACGCGATTGCCGCGGCTGGTGGCGACGGCTTTGAGATCCGCTCCCGCGCAAAAGGTCCCGTCCGCGCCGGTCAGGATCGCGACCGACAGCGCATCGTCCGCATCGAAACGGCGGAACGCGTCGGCGAGCGCCGCGGCAGTCGGTTGATCGACGGCGTTGCGCGCCGCGGGACGGTTGATAGTTACGATTGCGATTTCGTCCTCGATTGCGAACTCGACCAGGCTCATCGAATGACCTCCCGCGCTGAAGCGCGATTGCCCAGCTTACTTTTTCAGCACTTTGCGTGTCGAGGAATGAAGGTGCACGACGCCCGAATCCAGTGAGCTGCGGCGCTCGAAACCGCTGTGCGCGAACATCTCCAGCATCTGGCGGTTCTCGCCGAGCACATCGGCTTCGAATTCCGCGATTCCGTTTGCTGCGGCGATGAAACCCAGATGCTCGAGCAGCAGCGTGCCGATGCCGCGTCCCTGGAACTCGTCGAGCACCGCGAACGCGACCTCTGCGCGACGCGGATCGGCGCCGCAAATGTAACGGCCGACGCCGATGAACCGCTCGCGCCCGTTCTCAGTCACGGTCGCGGCCAGACCGGCGTGATTCTTGAAGTCGAGCTCGGTTAGACGCTTCAGATCGTTCGGGGACAAATCGCGCTTGAGTCCCATGAACCGGAAATAGACCGATTGTTCGCTGAGGCCCTTGAAGTGCTGGTGCAGACGCTCCTGATCGTCGGGACGAATCGCGCGGATCCGCACTGCGGCGCCGTCGAGCATCCTGGCATCGACGCAATATCTGTGCGCGTCGCTAAGCATGTCGCGATCTCCCATCGAACCGGCGGCCTAGTATAGCGCGCGCCCACGGCGAACGCCGGGCGATTTCGCTTGGAATCTCCCGCGCATTTCGCTAAGGCCATCGGAGCGGCGCACGATGAGCGAATTCACAATCAAAGACAAGGTCGCGATCGCCGGGCTGGGCGAGACCAAGTACTACAAACGCGGCGCTGCGCCGGTCAGCGAATTCCGGCTCGCACTGGAAGCGATTCAGCGCGCGGCTGACGACGCCGGGCTGCCGGTGACCGCGATCGACGGCATCGCGTCGTACAGCAACGACCGCAACGATTCAGTTCGCGTGGCGACCGCGCTCGGCCTGCCGGAGTTGCGGTTTACCAACATGTTCTGGGGCGGCGGCGGCGGTGGAGGCTCGGGCGCTATCGGCAACGCCGCGGCTGCGATCGTAGCCGGCTTCGCCACGTGCGTGGTCGTCTATCGAGCGCTGGCGCAGGGCCAGTTTGGCCGCTTCGGACAAGCGCCGGCATTGCGCACGATTTCCGGCCCGCCCGCCTACACCTGGCCGTATGGGATGTCCACGCCTGCGCAATGGATCGCGCTGCGCACCCGCCGCTTCATGCATGAGCATCGCGTCACGCAGGATGCGCTCGCGGCGATCGCGATGGCCTGCTATCACCACGCGCAGTTCAATCCGCGCGCGATCATGTATGGCCGCCCGTTGACCCGCCAGGCCTACGACGAGTCGCGATGGATCGTCGAGCCGTTTCATCTTTACGACTGCTGCCTGGAGAACGACGGCGCCGCGGCCGTTATTCTGACCAGCGCCGAGCGGGCGCGCGATCTCAAGCAGAAGCCCGCATACGTGATGGCGTCGGCGCAGGGCTCTGATTTCCGTCAGGGCGCGGCGGCGGAGAATGGGCCCGATTACGCGACCTCCAACTTCAAGACGCTGGCGCCGCGCCTGTACGCGATGGCGGGGATCGAGCCCAAAGACGTTGACGTCGCGCAGGTGTATGAGAATTTCACGGGCGCGGTGATGACCAGCATCGTCGAGCACGGTTTCTGCCGTCCCGACGAAGTTATGGATTTTTGCACTTTCGAAAATCTGACCGCGCCCAACGGCAAGCTGCCGATCAACACCAGCGGCGGAAACCTGGCCGAGTGCTACATGCATGGGCTCGAACTGATTATCGAGGCAGCGCGCCAGGTGCGCGGTACTTCAACCTGCCAAGTGAAGGCCGCCGGGATTTCGATGGTCGTGTCGGGGCCGATGGTCACGCCGGTGAGCGATCTAATCCTGCGCGGGTAAGCGCGATGGCGAACAACGAAAAAGCTTCAGAATCGAAAACCTACCTGCCCGCGGGAATGCCGGTGCCGGAAGCGACGCGGGACGGATTGGACCGCGAATTCTGGGAAGCGGCGCGCCGTCACGAGCTGGTCGTGCAGCAATGCAAATCATGCGGGACGTTTCAATTCGGCCCCGAATGGATTTGTTACAAGTGCCATAAGCTCGACGTCGGATGGCATCGCGTGTCCGGCCGCGGGCGCGTCTATAGCTGGGAGCGCGTGTGGCATCCCGCGCATCCCGCGCTGAAGTCCGCGTGCCCCTACATTGTCGTAGTCGTGGAACTGCCCGACGCCGGCCACGTCCGCATGGTCGGCAATCTGCTAGGCGATCCGATGCGTGAGGTGGACTTCGGCGCTGCCGTCGAGGCCGTCTTCGAGGACCACCCCGAAGGCTTCACCCTGATCCAGTGGCAGCTCGTGCAACGCTGACGCGCACGCGGTCGCGAGTCAGGTCTTGACCGGTTCGTCAGCCTTGATGAACTTGAGCGACGCGGAATTCACGCAGTAGCGGAGTCCGGTTGGGCGGGGACCGTCGTCGAACACGTGGCCGAGATGCGCGTCGCATTTGGCGCACAGCACTTCGTTCCGCTTCATGAAAAATGAGCGGTCGGTCTCCGTCTTGACGTTCTCCGGCGCGATCGGCTGATAGAAGCTCGGCCATCCTGTGCCCGAATCGAACTTGGTATCGGAGCTGAACAGCGCGTTGCCGCAGCAGATGCATCGGTACAGACCCTTGTCGTGATTTTCGGCGTACAAGTTCTGGAAGGGCCGCTCGGTGCCTTTTTTGCGCGCGACCTCGTACTGCTCCGGGGTCAGCTCCTTGCGCCATTCCTCGTCAGTTTTGACGACTTTATCTACCATGACGAGTCCCTTTCTTTGGCCGGAGTCGGTGAACTCAACTATCGATACTTTGACTATACCCGACGCATCCGGATCCGGCGAATTGCCGGATGCGTCGGCTGCGGCGCCTCTTTTGGCGTAACCGAATGCGATGATCGCGGGTATCGCGGCGATCGCGGCGATGAATGCCCGCCGCCCGAGCAGACGCTCGTTTTGCCCGTCGGTATTGTTCCCAGTTAAAGCCAACTTCCGATCCATTGTGCTGATCATTGCACATTAGACAACAGCTTCGAAGGCCGCCCGGTTCCCGACGCGGCGTACGCAATCAGACCAGAGTCGGTATCTTATCGATTCGATTGCCGAGCCGGCGCGCTGCTTCCCAAGTATCGTAACGCCCCTGCAGCCTGATCCAGATTCCCGGCCCATTGCCGCATAGCTTGCCCAAGCGAACAGCCATCTCGGAGCTGATCGAGATGTCGCTAACCATCAGGCGGTGCAAAGTCTGACGACTCACGCCAAGCAGGGCGGCAATCTCGCCAATCGTCCGATGGCGCCGCAGTTCAGGCATCACCTCTTCGGCAAAAATAATACCGGGATGAATCGGCCTGCGGGCGGCTACCTTCTCGCGATCAACAGCGTACTCCTGCTTCATTTTCCAAAACTCCTTGACGATAGAGATCAAACATAGGTTGTTTCAGTGGTACTGTTCCAAATCGACCAGCAGTGCGTCTCCCTTCTCAAATTGAAAAGCTTTCACGACTCACGCCGTAACCGTGAATTTCTCCGCGAGAATCAGGAGTCGAGCAACGACGCGTCGAAGCCGGCGCGGGCGAGTGCACGGCGTGCAGACGATTCGACCTTCGGACCGTCCACGTGTGCGGCGGCCGGCACTTCCGGCGCGGCGCGCAGGCACCTCACCAGTGCTTCGGACTCGGTGTCAGCTATACGGTCGCACTCCGCGTACACACCGTCGGGCCCCTCCTCGACTCGATTGTGCGTAGCCAGCACCGTCTTGAGCGTCCGCAGGACGGCGCCACGTGGCGTCGGCACCAGCAGCGCCGCGATTGCGCCGTGATCAAGCCGTAGCCTGGCTGCGATCGCGAGTGGTTCGCCGCCTCGAAGCCGTTGTATCGCGGGGAGAAGAATCTTCTCCTCCATGCCGATGTGCTTCAGAAGTCCGCGGCGAAACTCGCCAAACGTCTCCATATCGATCTCTCGGGATCGCGGCTGGCGCGAGCGAGCAATTGATCGGGGCGCTCATGATCGCGTTCAAGGAAGCTGCGGACTGTGTCCCGCTCCGGCATCAAAAATTCCCCGGCCGCCCTTCAGGGGGTCGCGCTGAAGATGCCAATTGCGCCCTTGTAGGCGCGCGCGATCGCATGATCGACGAATGGGTAGTTGCCCGGCTCGCGTACGCGGAACTCGAAGATCGCGCCGTCGCCCGGACCCACCTCAAAACTCTGCACCCCGTGGAGGGGATTGGCAGGATTGCCGCTGCGATAGACCGAGCTAAACACGGTGCCGACTACGTGAAAACTCGAAGTCCGGTTGGGTCCCGCATTGACGAAGAAAATCCGTACCAGCTCGCCGACTTTTATCGGGATAGGGTGGTCCGCATATCTTTCGATGACGCCGTTGAACACCACGAAGTCCGGCCGTTCATCCATCATGCGTTTGCTGTCACCCGCCACCATCCCCTTGTCATCGGGATCGCCGTAGAACTCACCCTGCTCGATCATCACCTCGTGGGCCTTGGGCCACCCGCCCTTCGGATCGACGATCATCATCCCGTACATCCCGTTGGCGATGTGGGTGACCATCGGCGGGGCGCTGCAGTGATACATGAATGCGCCCGGAACGTCAGCATCGAAGTCATAGGACAGGTCCGTCTTGCCGGGGATCGGCGCGAAGTGCTTGTTGGGTGCGAGTTGGGCAGCATGGATGTCGATGCCGTGGGCGATCTCCATGTCATTGATGAGATGAATGTGAACTCGATCGCCTTGCCGCGCGCGCAGCACCGGGCCAGGCACTGTGCCGCCGTAGGTCCATGCGTCGTACTTCAGACCGGAGCCTATGTCGATGACTTTCTCTTCGACCGGGATAGTAAAGTTGCGCTGCTCGGAGTGGGCGGGCGATGACGCGAAGGAAATCGCCGCAAGCGCTGAGAACACCAAAGCCACTGGGCAGTGGCTCGTGATTGCTGGCATCTGATTTATCACCCAACCCTCCGTTCGGTCCCTTTGGTTGTGCCAAGCTCGGCGAGCGGGCGGCTGATCATGTTCGATTGGCACAAATGCGACAGAATCGAGACCGCCGATAGCGGGGACGGTCGTCCGCGCGAGCATTCAGCCGGGCGACTCTTCGCTTACGCTATGCGGCGCGCGATAGAGCGCCGACCACAGCGATACGAGTCCGGCGGCGTTGGCGCTCCAGAACACAACCCAGAAGGCGGTCTCCGACGAGTGCGCCGACAGTCGCGACAACACCAGGATCACGATGGCGCCGCCCGCGACGATTACCGTGACGCCCGGCCACTTCAGGTAATCGACCCGATAGGCGCAGATTCCGAGGACGGCCAGCGCGACGCCGCTCAGCGCCAGAAGCCAGCCGTGCGATTCGAGAGCCTGGCCGTCAAGCACGGCGGTACAGACGAGTACGAGTGCGATGAGCGCGCTCAGCAGGTCTGGAAGCATCGTTGTCTCCTCGATGAAGCCGGGTGAGATAGCGCCAGGTGATCGGCGGGATCGCAATGTAGGCCGCGGCGCTCGCGACGACCAGCGCTTTCCATCCGTAGTGCAGCGGCGTCAGCGCTACGATCGCGGCCGCAAGCGCGCCAAGCGCAACGCAACTCGCGCGGCTTGCAGCGTCGAGAATCGGGCTGCCGTACAGCCGCGCCACGCAGTACAGCAGGCCGTAGGCGCCGGCCGCGACCACCAGCGCGCCGAGCATCAACGCGGTCGCTACCATCGCATGCGGACTCATGAACCGGCCGCGGCCGTCGCCTCCTCGCGCCCGCCGGCTTCGCGCTGTTTTGGAATGGCGACCAGATCGTAAGCCAGCACCACGAAACCGCAGGCAAAAATCAGCCCGAATGCCAGTCGCGCCCACATGCTCTCGTTGAACCACGGCCTGCCCTGCATCGAGAGGTACGCGTTCCAGGTCGAGCCGCCGATCGCGCGCTCGTAAAAGGCTTGATCGATTCCCGCCACCAGCAGCGCGCCGGCCATGCCAATCATCCCCGTGTTGAGCAGCGCAAACGACCATTTCCAGGCGGCGCCGTCGAGCCGTTCGCATCCGCGGGCTTGCGCAATCGCCAGGTACAGCACCGCGATCACGCCGCATCCGTACGCGCCCCAGAACGCGAGGTGTCCGTGCGACGCGGTCCACTGCGTACCGTGCGAATAGAGGTTGATCTGCGGCAGCGTCATCATGAAGCCCCATACTCCGGCGCCGATGAAGTTGCCGATGCTTCCGCCAGCGTCCAGTAAAGGGCCGGCCGGTTGGCAGCTTGCAGATGGCGCTCGCCCGCGTCGTACACCGCATGCACGACCATCCCGAGCAGCGGCAATGGCTCGAGCGCGGAGAAGAATCCGCCGATCGCAAGCCAGTAGCGCGGCGTGCCGATCCAGAAATAATGATGGCCGAGGCCGAGGATGCCGGTGCCGAGCACCAGCGCGACCTCGACGTAGAGCCAGCTCTCGACCACCCGCCGTGACGCGCCGACCAGATGAATCAGCGTCCACGCCATGATGCATCCAATCAGCACTTCCCACGTCGCCTCGACCCATAGATGCACCAGCCACCACCACCAGAAGAGGTCCTGCGACATGTTGGTCATTTCGGGAAACGCGTCGAGATAGAGCACCACCAGCGGAATGAGATCGGCGATCAGCACGGTCAGAATGCCGGTTGACTTGCGCGCCACGGCCGTGGTGGCGATGACGTTATAGGCGAACACCCCGGCGACCGCCGCGATCCCGAGCGCGGCCCAGCGCGGCGCTTCGACATACTTGCGGCCCTGGTTGATGAACCACATGCTCCATTCGTTGGCCGCGCCGTACTGGACGAAGATGAACACCACAACCACCACGGCCACCGCCGCGCAGAACACCCAGAACAGCAGTTCCGCCAGCCCGATCGCCTCGACCTCGCGATCGAGCTCCTGCGGCAGAAACCAGTAGATTGCGCCCATAAATCCCATCAGCAGCCAGATCACCAGCCCGTCGATGTGCACGATCTTGGCAGTGCTGAAGTTAAACGTGTTGAGCATGAAGCCGGGGCGGACGTAGTAAATCGACGCGAGCAGACCGAAGACGATCATGGCGCCGAACATCACCGTCGAGGCGGTGAGGTACTTGAGCCCGAGCCTCTGCGCGCGATACATCGAGGCCTCCTTATTGCTGCGCACCCGGAGCGCCGAACCGATCGGGGAACCCGTTGCTGTCCACCGCCGAAATCCACTTGAGATAGGCGACCGCGGCCTCGGCCTCGTCGCGCTGAATATGAAGATTGGGCATCGGCCGCGAACCCAGCCTGAGCGGATTCATCAGGAACCTGGCGAGCCGGTCGGCGCGGTTTGGTCCCGCATATCGCGCCCACACCGGATCCATCCACGCGCGCGTCAGATCGGGCGCGTAATACGCGCCGTTGCCGAAGAAGGTATGACAATCGATGCAGGCGCGGCTCTGGATCACCAGTTTGCCCCTGGCGAGCAGCGCGGTCGCTTCATCGGCGCTGTACTTGTGGCCGAAGATCAGCTCTTCGCCGCCGATCTTCGGCGCATACTCACCGCGGCTCGAATCGTATTGGTAGGTGACGGCGCTGTTGATCACGTCGTAAGCCGGAACCCGTGCGCCGCCCGGGGTAATCTGTCTCAGGGTATCGATGGTGAGCGCCGCAAGGACCACGCACATGAATAAGACGGTGGCAATCGCGCCCGCGCGCCAGAAGTACGGATCCTGGGTGTACATTTCTCTATCCCCCGGGACGAAGCGTCACGAATCGACTAAATCGAAGCCTGGATTGACACTTCACCACCGCGATTAAACTCGACGGTCTCCTGCTCCCGTCGCACTACTCTCACGGCTACGGCTTAAGCGCAATATGGATCGCGTCTTCGCCGGGAATTTTTCCAGCGAGCATGTTGATCGCGCGTTCCGCCTGCTCGAGCGGCAAGGTGTGGGTGTGCATTTTTTCGAGCGGGTAGCGCCCCGACTCGATGATTCGAATCGCCGGAGCATAGCCGCGAAAGTCAACCCCCAGCGCGCCCTGCACCCGGATTTCCTTGAAGACAATCTTGTCGCTGGCAAGTTCCTTGACCGGCTTGGTCTTGACGCCTGCCAATATCACCGTACCGCCGCGTTTCACCATGTCGATCGCCTGGGTCACCGTGCTGGTCGAGTATGCGGCCACGTCCACGATCACATCGGCGCCCTTGCCGCCGGTGATCTCGCGCACCGCGTGCACCGGGTCCTGCTCGTCAACGTTGATGGTGTGGGTGGCGCCGAACCCGGATGCCAGCGCCAGCTTACGCCGGTCCCGCGCGAGCCCGGTCACGATGATCTTTCCCGCGCCCGCCTCCTTGCATGCGATCACGCTGGCGAGTCCGCGCTGGCCCGGCCCCAGGATTACCACGGTGTCACCGATACCGGTGCCGGGCATCTGCACAGCCCATCGGATTCCCGCGCCGAGCGGATTGAACATCACCGCCAGCTCCGCAGGTACAGATTTGGAGACCTTGTGCAGCACGGTGTGCGGGTCGAGGTACATGTACTGCGCGTAGCCGCCCCACAGCGCCGGCTTCACGTCGATCGGGGTATATCCATAGGCGGACATTCGCCCCTTGCCGGTGCATAGCCGGTAGGCTCCCGACAGGCACTGCGTGCAGAATCCGCAGGGCAGGAGCACTTCGACCGCGACCCGGTCGCCTTCGGCGACCCCCCAGCGTTTTGCCGCAATCGGACCGATCTTTTCGATGATGCCGAGCGGTTCGTGCCCGGGGATCACCGGTGAGGTGATCGCGATCCCGCCTTCGTATTGCTCGTAGTCACTGCCGCAGATTCCGCAAACCTCGACCTTCAGGAGCGCGTCGTCCGCGCCGACCTCAGGCAGCGGGAATTCACGCATCTCGAGCTTACGAGCGCCGGTCTGAACAATCGCCATACTGGTGGCGGCCATGAGATACCCTCCTAATCCGGCAGCACGATTCTGTAGATCACGGAACCGAACGCAATCGGCAGGTTGTCCGGCGTCAGCACGTCAACGCGATTGAAGAATATTTCCCTGCGGCGGCCGACCGTGTGCGCGTATGCGATCGCGTCCTTGCCGGCCGAAGACGAGCAGAAGTTCACGTCGATCGAAACGGTCGAGACTTTCATTCCAGGCTTCGGCCGAACGTTGGACCACGCCGCAAGCGCGCCCGCGGTGTCGATCAGCGCGCCGAGCGCGCCCTCGTGCAATGAGCCGTCGCTCGCGCGGACATGGTCGCCCGCCGGCATCGTCAATTCGGACCGGCCGCCGATGAACCGATCGAGCCTGATGCCCAGCGCGCTGATGAAGGGTGCGCTGCTGAGAGCGCGCGCGATCGAGGGCATCTCGCCTTGCTGCGCCGGTCCACGCTCGACGGTCACGGCGGCAGGCGGCGGGTCTTCGGAAGGTACGGTGCGAAACACGACCATCGCGGATGCGAGCGCCTTGCCCGCGGCCGATGCGAGCGAGCAACGGACGTGCGTCAGTTCCTTGCCGCGTCGGGCGACCTGGCCCTCGGCGATCATCCCTTCGCCGACTGCCGACGACAAATAGGTCACATTGATCTCGACGCTTGCAGCCGACAGCGGCGCCGCGAGCTCGCACACCGAGAGCGCGGCCACTCGGCCGGCAACACCCAGCATCGACGACATCACGCCGCCATGCACTTGCCGGCCGGGATTGCTGATCTCGTCGCGATAAGGAAGCTCGAGCCGGGCGGAACCGGACTCGACGTTCAATGCTCGCACGCCGAGAAATCTGCAGTACGGTTCATCCAACGCGGCGTCAGCCAGGTCGCGGGTGTTGTCGGAGGGCGGCAAGCGAATCGTACCTGGGCTAGATTGTGGCGCGCGGCGGCTTGCCTTCGGGCCAACCAGGCACGCCGCTGTCAAGTGGAACTCCGGCCGCCTTCAGGTAAAGCGCGAAGAATCTCCAGTTCGCGGTCACCGCGAGCAACTCGATTAGCTGCGGCGTGTCGAACGCTTTGCGGAGCACATTCCAGGTCGCCGCGGAGACCTCGGTCCCGCGCATCAGCTCGTCCGTGAGCCGGATCACTGCGCGGTCGATCTCGTTGTACGACTTGCACGATTCGGGATCGCGAACGCCCAGGATGTCTTCGTCGGAGATCTTGAGACGCCGCGCGACCGCGACGTGCTGGCAGAACTCGTACTCGGAGCCGCTGAGCCATCCGGTGCGCAGGATAACCAGCTCGCGCACGCGCGCGTCCAATGAACCTTCGAACAGCAACGTAGTAAGGAGCTTTCCAATCGCGCCCGCCACCTGAGGGTTGTTCAGCAGGGAACGGAACGCGTTGACGCCGGCGAGGTCCTGGCGGATTCCCACTTCGGCGGCACGTCGTTTGGATTCGTCGGGCGCAAGCAATGTAATCATGACCATCCTGTCGTATGCTCGATGCGAGTGGCGGAATCGTCACGACACTAAACCTTGGCCGCGACTTTTCCAAGAGTGACAAGTGGCGAAAAGGTTCATTTTACATGGTTGGAACTTTCGAGGATGCTCGGAGAAAGGAGATGGTTGCGTGCAAGACGCGCGACGATCCGATTGCGATGAGGCTGATCGTCACCACGCCCACCGCGATCACCTCCGATGAGGGTTGCGATCGTTCTTGCGCCGGCGGGTTTGCCGGGCGCCGATTCCGCTCATGAAAAACGCGATCAGACAATATCTGCGTAACATTCGGCGGGAGGTCGATAGCGCTGCATTATATCGAGCTTTGTCGGTTCAAGAGCGCAAACCTGAAATCGCCGAGGTCTATAAGCGCCTTGCCTCGATCGAGCAAGCGCACAAGGAATTCTGGCAGCAACGGCTTTCGGAGCTGGGGCAACCGGCGCCTGATTTCAGGGTCGGGTGGCGCACGAGAGCCTTGATCTGGCTTGCCCGCCGCCGTGGTCCCGATTTTGTGCTGCCGGTCGTCAGCACACGCGAGCAGGCCGATGTCGGAGACTACGATGCGCAATCCGAGGCCGTCGCCGGCGGTCTTAACGCGGCCGAGAGGTCCCACGCACGTATCATCCGAGCGGTCGCGACTTCCATCCCGAATATGTCGATCGGTCCGCTCGCAAACGCGTTGCGTGCGGCCGTGCTCGGCGCCAACGACGGGCTCGCATCGAACTTGAGCCTGGTCATGGGAGTATCCGGTGCGCATCTGGCATCCCATGCAATCCTGGTTACCGGACTATCGGGCCTGGTGGCAGGCGCCTGCGCGATGGCGATGGGCGAGTGGTTATCGGTCAGCACGTCTCGGGAGAGCCACGAGATGGGGGTTGACGTTGAGGCCAGAGAACAAGCCGATATTTCCGAGGAGGAGAGGAAGCATCTGGCCAACATCTATGCGGCCCACGGTTTCAGGGCCGATGAGGCCCGAGCATTAGCCGAACGTTCAGCCACCCCACGGCGAGAGGACCTGGGGGGCTACGCATGGAATGCCGCCATGTCATCTTTTCTTTTGTTCGCAACTGGCGCCCTATTTCCGGTGGTGCCCTTCTTTTTCCTGTCCGGCGCCACTGCCGTGCTTGCGAGCATCCTGATAAGTTCGGTTGTGCTTTTTCTAATTGGCGGGGGAGCGACACTTTTCACCGGGCGAAGCTTCTTTTTTTCAGGAATTCGACAACTCCTCATTGGACTAGCCGCCGCGGGTGTGACTTATATGCTTGGTCACTTCATTGGTGCGGCATTGTCAGGTTAGGCGTATCCACTGCTGCCGGCGATGCGACGGCCGATGTAGCGCGGGCAAAACGGGAGCTGCGTTTTGTGCTCCATCGAACTTTTGTGTGGATCAACTCGTATCCGATTGCGCCTTTTGACAATCCGATCGTTTTGCGAGAAGTTTCCTGCGGTGTTGGACCGGTGCTCCGGGTTCAGCGCGAGTCGGCAGAGGTTGGGGATGCATCTCGGCGCTGGCCGGGCACAAATGTTTCTGGGGCGAAACTGATGCTGTCGGACAAATGCGCCGAGAGCTTGGGGGAATTATGCGGCACAAAAGAATTTTCTCGACACTTCTGTTCGCATTTGGCGTCGCGGCGTTATCGATAGCGGGCCTGGCGCGCGCGGCCGACAGCGACGGCAGCGACGCCGCTGCGCTGAAGGAAATCAGAAGCGAGATGCGCCAGATGCGCGAGGAGCGCAAGCATGACCGCGAAGTAATTCGCTCGCTCGAGATCAAGGTTCAGCAGCTCGAGTCGAAAGATTCGAAGGTCGAGACCACCACCCAGCAGTTGCAAAGCACGGATCAGAAGCTGAAGGAGACAACGCTCGAGCTGCAGCAGACCAACCTCCAGGTGAAGACTTTGCAGACGAAGGTCGATGCCCCGATGGCGGCGTCACAGTTTGGCGATGCCTTCGACAGTTACCTCGGTTCGCGCAGATTCCTCGTCACCGGCACCTTCCAGGGCTCATTCCAATACGACAAAGCCGCCGCCACCAACACCTTCGTGCTCAATTGGACTCCGCAAATAAATTACGAATTGAACAAGTGGACCTATTTCGTCGGCCAGCTCAGCGGCTCGATAGGCGCCAACGGCGCTTCCACCTTCACGATGCCGGTTGCAAGTATGATGATGTTCCTGAACGACTACGCGGAACTCTATGCCGGTATTTTCGACAACCCGTTCGGCAATTGGTACGAAGACCGCAGCGCACCATGGGTGAACCGGTTCGCCACCGCTCCGTTGCCGTATGATGGCGAGCCGGTCGGCCCGCCAACCGATGTGGGCGCCCAGCTCAGGGGAGGGTACAATTGGGGTTCCCTCGGCCAGGACGTTGACTACACGGTTTGGGTCAGCAATGGGCCGAGCTACGATCCCTCGTTGCCTACGGCGGCCATCGGTCAGACTCTCAACGCGTTCAACGGCGTCACGCTCAATACCAATGGCAAGGCGTTCGGCGGGCGCTTCCGCTTCTATCCGATTCCGCTGGCTGCCGAATGGGGCCGTCTGCAGCTGGCGGCAACTACGCTCAACGGAAAGTGGCAGAATGATCTCTGGTACAATGCGTGGGGTCTTAATCTCGAGTATCAGAAGGACGCTCTGAGTGTTTACGGTTCGTGGCTTACTGCCTACCGCCAGATGCCCGTGGGCACACCCACCGGTCACGACAATCGCCAGGGCTGGTACCTCGAGGTTGACTACGCGCTCAATCAGCTGGCCGCGAAGATGACCATGTTGCCCAGTCCCGTGGAGCAGTTCCTGGCCAGGATGTTGGCGGGCGTGCGTTATTCGGGCGTCAATCAGCGCGCAATCGTGGCGTCCGAGATCAGCACCACCCCGGCGCCCGGCTTCAACGGGTCGCCGTCGATATTCTCGCCGCATGCGCGCGAAGTGGCGACGGTGCTCGACTACTACCTAAGTCCCGCGATCGTATGGCAGAACGAACTCGATTTCGAATTGCCGCAGGACGGTGGAAGCCTGGTGAACTTCGGTGGTCCGGCCGGCACGACGCCCGTGTACAGCCCCTTCGGCACTACGCATAACGACCGCGCATTCATTAGTCAGCTCACGGTCGGGTTCTGAGGATGAGGGCGCAGACGATGAAGAAACTCGCAATCGTATTGATGCTGGTCGCTGCCACTGTGCCGATTGTCGCTGGAAGCTGCTTCGCGCAGCAGGAAATGAGCAAGAAAGAAAAGGCCGAGCTGTTTCGCAAGGGCGCCCAGTTGTGGCCCGTGTACTGCGCTCAATGTCATAGCCCGCGCGCGCCGGGCGACTACGCTTCGTACCAGTGGGACATCGTCATGGCCCACATGCGAACCCTCGGGAACATTCCGCCGGGCGATGCGAACGCAATTCTCGCTTATCTCAAAGGAGGAAGCTGAGTTGTTTCTGACCGGCCTCATCGAACAACCAACAAGGAGCGAAAATTGAGCAGAACTAAAGGAATCTTCGGAGCCTTCGGAGCGCTGGCGCTCACTGTCGCCTTAGCCGCGGGAGTCAAAGCGGCCGACATGGCGGCCGCCAAGCAAAACTACGATACGTTTTGCATGAAGTGTCACGGCCCCAATGGCAAGGGCGACGGCCCTGCCGCGGCGACACTTTCCACCAACCCGCGCAATTTCACCGATTGTGCCGCGATGGGCAAGATTTCCGACGATACCCTGTTCAACGTGATCAAGAACGGCGGCGCCGCCGCGGGTCTCAGCAAAGACATGCAGGCGTGGAGCTCGGGGTTCGAGGACGGAGAGATTCACGACCTCGTCGCCTACGTCAGGACCTTCTGCAAGAAGTAACGCGGCCGCGATGAGCGATGGAAATTCGATCGGCGCGATCCCGCGCGACTTGTGGTGGTTTCGCAAAAATGTGCCGTGCCTTGACGCGTGCCCGGTCAAGACGGACGCGGGCCGCTACGTTCAACTGATCGCCGAAGGACGCCTGGCGGAA
>Ga0074044_10000104_pt1 | contig 84024 bp, 75 predicted proteins | sample BogForMeECP23OM1_FD_94443 | JGI IMG/M metagenome (GOLD analysis project Ga0074044, IMG submission 94443) | Bog forest soil microbial communities from Calvert Island, British Columbia, Canada - Bog Forest MetaG ECP23OM1 | ecosystem: Environmental > Terrestrial > Soil > Wetlands ...
AGACGTACACAAAATTCAGCGTGAACTCTTCGGCGTGGTGGTGAATCATCACCAGGTTGCTGTATTGGCCCTGGAGTTCCTTCTCGTCGGCCTTGATTTGAACCTGTCCCTGCGGCGGTGCCTTTTGCTCGTCCATAAAGTTTCCCCCGGAAGTTCCTCTCCAAGGTACCACAGCCCCAACATTTCATGGTTTTGCCGAGCGGCGTGGAGCCAAACTGGCGCTGCGGCCTCACGTGGCCTCTTCTTGAAATCGGCCGCCATGGCTTAGCGCGCTTCCCGCCATGGCCCGGTTGTGCGAAACTTTTTGTGCAGCTATGACTAGCCCCGCGCCACGGAGCCGCACCATGCGCAAGTTTCTTCTTGCCTGCACGCTTGCTTTGATTTTCCTGTCGATTGGATTTGCCGCTTTTCACAAACAGAATTGGAAGATTCCCGACGAAGAGAAGCAGCGCAAGAACCCCATCGCGCCTTCGCCAGCTGCGTTGAACGCCGCGAAGCAGGTCTATGCCGACCAGTGCGCCAATTGCCATGGCGACATGGGGAAGGGCGACGGCTCCGACGCCATGATGTACGACCCCGGCCCGGCCGATCTCACCGATGCGTCACAAATGAAAAAAGTCACCGACGGGGAGATCTACTTCCAGATTACTGAGGGCCGCAAGCCCATGCCGTCGTTCAAAAAGCGCCTGACGGACGAGCAACGCTGGCAGCTCGTCCTGTTGGTGCGCTCGTTCGCCAGCGCTCCGGCTAAGCTTTGAACCCAGCGCCTTTGCCTTTGTAGGGGTCGACCATGCTCGACCCCATCTCGGCAATAAGTAAACCCAGCCAGCATGCAAACGCCTTTGTCACCCCGGTCCCGCAAAGCGGGAGAGGGATCTGTTTTTCGCTCCTCTTCCGCATCCTTTCTACTTCACACCGGCCAATGCCGTGGCCACTTCCTTCACGTCCGGCACCACTGGAATGTCATAATTCTTCGCCCAGGCCACTTTGCCCTGCTTGTCCACGATGAAAATGGCGCGGCCGGTGATGCCCTTTTCACCCAGGTACACGCCGTACTTTTCGCCCGTCGCGCCCTTGGGATGGAAATCCGCCAGCAGCGAATACTTGATGCCCATCTTTTCGGCGTAGGCCTTGTGCGACCAGACGCTATCCACGCTGACGCCGAGCACTTCGGCATCCAGTATTTCAAACTGCTTCATGTCGTTCACGAAGCAGGCGTGCTCGTTGGTGCAAACCGGGCTCCAGTCGAGCGGATAAAACACCAGCACGACTTTTTTCTTTCCGGCAAAGTCCGAAAGCTTCACTTCCTTCTGGTTCTGATCCTTCAGGGTAAAATCCGGCGCAGTGTGTCCGACCGCCAAGCTCATAGTGGTTCCTTTCCGTCGTTGGAATTGCCGCCCAGCATCTTACCGAATCCCGGGGCGGCGCGCCAAACTCGCGCTTCCCTTGGCTGGCCGGGGGCGCTACACTTCGCCGCGATGATTCTCGGATTGCCCCTGCCGCCAGTCCTGCGCCTATGCTGAGCCTTCGCGAAGTTGTGGACCGCTATCTCGCCGTCGCGGGTAATTTCGGCGAGCCCGTGACCCTCTCCGCGTTTCACCTGAGCCCCACAGAAACCCAGACGCTCTTCAACGTCCTCGACGAGGATTACCACCTCAGCCGCTTCCTGCATTTCTCCCATGTCGAGGGCGAAGCCTCCGTCATCAGCGGCGCCAGCGTCACGCACCTCTCCATCGATCCCGGCATTCAGTCCATGCTGTAGTAGTTGGCAGAAACAGGAATCACGTTGCCGTCATTTACACTCGACAATCAATCACGGCCTACCCGCCCGTTTACCTACTCCCGGACGCGTTGCTGGCGCAACAGGGATTGCCGGCGGCGCGGCCTCCGTGCGCGCAATGATATGATTTCGCCATGTACGCGCAGAAATTTCAGGTGCATGTTGTGATTCACGGGAAACGCCAGCCCTGCCCGCTCGAGTGGCTCGATCAATTTTGCATGCGCAATTTCACCAATTCGCCGGATTTCGACGATACCCTGCCGGTTGCCGATGGCCGCCTGGAAGCGAGTTTCCGCCTCACGCCGAAGCGCTTTGCCGAGGGCCTCAGCACCTGGCTCAACCTGCGTGGCAAAGGGGAAGGCCAGCCGGTGATGGTGGAAGTCACTCGCGCGTGAGCGGCGATGTACCGGCCACTTTTCAGGGAAGCTCCCGCAGCAGTTTTTCCGCTGGCTACTGCGCGGTTGCGATGCGCTTGCCCTCAATCGCCGCGCGAATGGCGGGCAAAGCTCGCAGCGCCGCTTCTTCCCCCGCGCGCACCAATTCCATTGTCTTTGTGAAGTCATCCCAGGCATAGGGCGAGACGTCCGGCTCGATGATCACGTCCGCGTGCTGCCGCCACTCCAGGTCCGCGTGCTTCTGAATGATGGTGAACGACCGGCTGAGCACGTCCGTGAAGGTGCGAGGGCTTTCGGTGGTTTTGGATTCCAGGTAAACGGCGATCACGAGTTCCGCGCCCAGGAGCAGGACACCTTCGATGGGCACGAGGGCGGTCAGGAAGCCGTCCACCAGCGTACGGCCCTCGAATTGGATCGGCACAAACAAACCGGGGTAGGCGCAGGAAGCGCGCAAGGCCGGCCCGATTGGCCCGCTGTGGTAATACACGGACAAGCCCTCGTTGATGTCGGTTGCGGCGATGGCCAGAGGCTTCTGCAGGTCTTCAAAATTTTTCAGCGGCGTCAATCGCGAAAGATATTGCTCCAGGCGCTGATTCGTCGCCAGCCCCAGCCAGGAAGGCGTCCACCTGCCGAAATCGCTGAATTTGGTATCCAGCGCAAGTTGTTCCATCGCTTCGAGTGGAGCCCCGGCGCAATACCCTGTGGCGATCAGCGCGCCCACGCTGGTGCCGGAAACGACGTCGATGGGAATGGCCGCTTCGCGAAAAACACGCAGCACGCCGATGTGCGCGATGCCGCGCGCAAATCCGCCTGCCAGCGCCAGCCCTACGCGGGGACGCCGCGTCCCCGGCGGCGTGCCGCCGTAGGCAAACGCGCGAAAAACCTCTTTCGCCAGCTCGCGGAAGCTCGCGGTCTCCCCGGTCTTTTCTTTATCCATATGTCTGTCATTCTAAGTTGTCCGGGCCCTACCAAACAGGTGTTTGACCAATGCATGCCGGTTTTGTAACCTGTCTTGCCGTACCAATCACGCTCCACAAGGCTTGCATATGACTCACCGAATTCAGAAAGCCGCTGTTCTCGGCGCCGGCACCATGGGCGCGCGCATCGCCGCGCATTTTGCCAACGCCGGCCTCCCCTGCCTTCTGCTCGACATCGTTCCGAAAGATGCCGCTCCCGCCAATCGCAACAGAATTGTGCTTGCCGGTCTGGAAGCCGCGAAAAAATCCCGCCCGGCGGCCTTTTTCACGCCCGCGCTGGCCGGCAAAATCGCTGTCGGCAATTTTGAGGACGATTTGCCGCGCATCGCCGAAGCGGACTGGATCATTGAAGTGGTAGCGGAGAATCTGGAGATCAAGCGCGGCCTGCTGGCCAAGGTTGCGCAATACCGCAAGCCCGGCGCCATCGTCACCACCAATACCTCCGGCCTTCCCGTTCATCTCATCGTGGAAGGACTCCCCGAAGAATTTCAACAGCACTGGGCCGGCACGCACTTCTTCAACCCGCCACGCTACATGAAACTCGTCGAGGTCATTCCCGGCCCGAAGACTTCTCCGGACGTGCTGGCGGAACTTTGCAATTTTTGCGACCGGCGCCTCGGCAAAGGCGTGGTCGTCGCCAAGGACACGCCCAACTTCATCGCCAATCGCATCGGCACCTACTCGATGTTGAACGCGCTGCGGCTGATGAACACACTCGGATTGACGGTGGAAGAAGTGGACGCGTGCACCGGCCCGGCTGTGGGCTGGCCGAACTCCGCGACGTTTCGTACCGCGGATATTGTCGGCCTGGATATTCTGATGCACGTGGTGAAGAACATTTATGAGACCGCGCCGGATGACGAATCGCGCGAAGCCTACAAAGTGCCGCCCTTCGTCGAAGAGATGGCGCGGCGCGGCTGGATCGGCGAAAAGACCGGCCAGGGATTCTACAAGCGCGTGAAAGGCGAGGGCGAGAAGGAGATTCTGACGCTCGACCTCAATACCATGGAGTATCGCGCGCGGCAGAAAGCGCGCTTCGCTTCCATCGAAGCGGGGAAAAGCATAGAGGACACGCGAGAGCGTCTGCGCGCGCTCGTCACGCCGCTCTTTGAAGGACAAAAAGCCGACAAGGCGCAGCAATTCATCTGGGGCGGCATTTCGGAGATGTGCCTCTACGCTGGACGCCGCATGCCGGAAATTTCCGACCGCATTATGGACGTGGACCGCGCCATGCGCTGGGGCTTCGCCTGGGAACTCGGCCCCTTCGAGATTGTGGATGCGCTGGGACTGCCCGCTTTCGCAGAGCAGATCAGGAAAGAAGGCCGCGCGCTTCCTCCTATTTTTGAAAAAGCGCTGGCCAGCGGGCGCAAGAGCTTCTATGAATCGGAGAAGGGCGTCACCTCTGTATTCGATCTCGCCACGGCTACCATAAAGAAAGTGGAGGAGCCTGCCGGCATCCTTATTCTGAAAAACCTCAAGGAGGCGGGCCGCGAAATCGAGCGCAACTCCGGCGCCAGCCTGATTGATCTCGGCGACGGCGTGGTGTGCTGCGAATTTCATGCCAAGATGAACGCCATCGGCGCGGATCTGATCGCCATGATGCACAAAGGTCTGAAGCGGCTGGAGAAAGATTTCGACGCCATGGTTATCGCCAATCAGGCGACGAATTTCTCGGTTGGCGCGAATCTCATGCTGGTGCTGGTCAGCGCGCAGGAACAGGAGTGGGACGAATTGCACATGGCCGTGAAGCAGTTCCAGAACGTGAATCTGGCCATCAAGTACGCGCCGAAGCCGGTGGTCGCCGCGCCGCAGGGCTTGGCGCTCGGGGGCGGCTGCGAAATCGTGCTGCACGCGGCGAAGATTCATGCGGCAGCGGAGGCTTACATCGGTTTGGTGGAAGCCGGCGTCGGCCTGATTCCCGGTGGCGGAGGCACGAAGGAAATGCTCATCCGCGCGAATGAGAATGCCGCGTCAGGAGATGACCTGGATTTGTTTCACACGCTGAGGCCGGTGTTTGAGAATATCGCCACGGCCAAAGTGGGCACCAGCGCGGAAGAGTGCCGTGAGCTCGGCTACCTGCGCCGCAGCGATACCTACTCGATGAATCGCGACCGATTGGTGGCCGACGCCAAGCAGACCGCGCTGGCGCTTGTCCGCCTCGGATGGAAGCCGGCGGCTTCCTCCTGGCAGGAAGGCGCGCAGACGACGCAGATCAAGGTGCTGGGAGAATCGTTCCTCGCCGCCGCCAAGGTGGCCATCCACTTGATGGTGCGCGGCGGCTACGCCTCTGATTACGATGCGCATGTGGCGCGCCAGCTCGCCAACATTCTTGCGGGCGGCGCGTTGTCCGCGCCGCAGTTGGTTAGCGAACAATACTTTCTCGATCTGGAGCGCGAAGCCTTTGTGTCCCTTTGCGGGGAGAAGAAAACCCAGGAACGCATCGCGCACACGCTCAAAACGGGCAAGCCGCTCCGCAACTAGGTTCGTGTGCACGGTGTTCCGAGGTGGTTTTGCTTCCACCGCGTGATTTGATTCGCCAAAAACCGTATAAAAACGTATTGCTCTGGCAAATAAAACCGTCTATCATCCCGACTCTGAGGTTCTCCATGCAGAGACTCCTGGCGCCGCGGGAAGCCGCCAATATACTCGGGATCAGCTACCCCACGCTGAAGCAGTGGATTTATCACGGAAAAATCAAAAGCGCCAAGACGCCCGGCGGCCACCATCGCGTGCCGGAATCGGAAATCGACCGGCTGATTCCGAAGAAGCTCGAGCGAGGCGACATCGCCACACGGCGCGGGAATTTCCGCAAGATCAGCGGGCGCAACCAGCTCATCGGGCGCGTCGTCGCCGTCAAATTCAGCGGATTGCTCGCGCAAATTACGCTCGCCATCGGTGAACAGCACATCACGTCCATAATCACTGCGGATGCGGCCAAAGAGATGCGGCTGAAGGCCGGCGAGCGTGCCGCCGCGCTCATCAAATCCACCGAAGTGATGATCCTCCGCGTTTGATCTCGCCGTGAGTGCGCGCGCCCATGAAGAATGTCCTCACAATTCGGCAGTGTAGGGGCGCAGCATTGCTGCGCCCCAGTGCGGCAATCTTGCTCGCCCTCCTCTTTTTTCTGGGTGCCTGCAACGCGCACGCCCAATCTCTTCGCATCGCCGCGGCCTCCGACCTACAATTCGCTCTCGCCGATCTTGGCTCGCAGTACGAAAAGCAATCCGACGCAAGACTCGCCATAGCGTACGGTTCCAGCGGCAACTTCTTCGCGCAAATCCAGAATGGCGCTCCCTTCGATCTTTTCTTTTCCGCCGACATTGCCTACCCGCAAAAGCTAATCGATGCGGGATTCGCCGAATCCGATTCGCGTTACACCTATGCGTTCGGGCGCATCGTCTTATGGCTACCGCCCGAGTCGCCACTGATTCCCGCAAATCTCCGATGGAACACCCTGCTGGATGCGCGCATCCAGAAAATTGCCATTGCCAATCCCGATCACGCGCCCTACGGCCGCGCCGCCGTCGCCGCCCTGCAGAATGCCGGCCTCTACGAGCAACTCAAGTCCAAACTGGTTTATGGCGAAAACATATCGCAGGCCGCGCAATTCGTGCTCTCGGGGAGCGCCCAAGCCGGCATCCTGGCTTTATCGCTCGCAACCGCTCCGGCTATGAAATCCGGCAAGTACTGGGAAATTTCGCGTGATCTTTATCCTCCTCTCGAACAAGCCGTCATCCTCCTGAAATCCTCGCCCAACAAGCCGGCCGCCCGCGCTTTCCTTGCCTTTTTGCAAACGGAATCCGCGCGCGCCACGCTGGCCCGCTACGGCTTCACACTGCCCGCTGCTTCCGAATCCCGCGAGGTCAAGCCGTGAACCTCGATGCGCTTCTGCTATCGTTCCGGCTGGCCGCCGCAGTCTCCGCCATCCTCCTCATGCTGGCGCTGCCATTGGCCTACTGGCTCGCTTTCACGCGCTGGCGTGGAAAATTCCTTCTGGAGTCCGTCGTTGCTCTCCCTTTGGTACTTCCTCCCACGGTTCTTGGCTTTTACGCCTTGATCGCGCTGGGTCCGCGCGGCCCGCTCGGCCGCCTGTGGCAATTCCTGTTCGGCCACACGCTGGCCTTCACCTTCGCCGGCCTTGTCATCGCTTCACTCGTCTACAGCCTTCCGTTTGCGGTGCAGCCCCTGATCGCTTCCTTCGAATCGCTCGACCGGCGTCTCCTCGATGCCTCATCTATTCTAGGCGCCAGCCGCCTGCGCACTTTTTTCCGCATCATTCTTCCGCTCTCCTGGCCCGGACTCATCACCGCCATGGTTCTCAGCTTTGCGCACACGCTCGGCGAATTCGGGGTTGTGCTGATGGTTGGCGGCAATCTTCCGGGCATCACGCGAACCGTTTCCATTGACATTTACGATCGCGTCCAGGCGCTGGACTTCGCTGCCGCCAACCGCGAGGCCTTCCTGCTGCTGTTCATCTCATTTATCATGCTGGCCCTCGTTTACGGCATAAATCGCCGCGTGTGGTCGCCCTGGCTCGCGAAGTGACCACGGCGATGCTCTTCGTTAACATTCGCAAACAATTCCGCACGGCAGGTTCGCCGCCTTTTCTTCTCGATGTCAAGGAAACATTCGCCCCGGGCTTCACGGTGCTCTTTGGTCCCTCCGGGGCAGGGAAATCCACGCTGCTAGATTGCATCTCCGGTTTGCTTCGCCCGGATGCTGGTGTTATCAAATTCGACGAAGAAAATTTCTTCGATTCCGCGCGCCGCTTCTCGCTGCCCGCGCAAATGCGCCGCATTGCTTACGTTTTTCAGTCGCTGGCGCTCTTCCCTCATCTGTCCGTGGAAGAGAATGTCGCCTATGGTCTCTCCGCTCTGCCTTCGCCGGAGCGACAACAGCGCGTCGAGCGCATTCTGCCGGCGTTTCACATCGGAGCGCTGCGCCGGCGCAAGCCCGGCGAACTTTCCGGCGGAGAAAAGCAGCGCGTGGCCCTGGCGCGCTCGCTGGTGACCCAGCCGCAATTGTTGCTGCTCGATGAGCCGCTCACCGGGCTCGATGCTGCGTTGAGGCAGGCGATTCTGCAGGATCTGCGCGCGTGGAACGCCGCCAATCGCATTCCGATTTTGTACGTAACGCACAATCGCGAAGAGGTGGACGCCATCGGGGAACGTGTTGTCGCGCTCATCAACGGCCGCGTTCAGGAAAGCGGCGCTCCTCGCGCCGTCCTCGATGCGCCGCGAAGCATCGCGCTGGCCCAAGCCGCCGGCTTCGAGAATCTGTTGCACGCGCACGTCGTTGAGCATCGGCCCGCGGACGGCGTCATGCGCGTCGCGCTCTCTTCCGGAAGCTGCGAACTGGAAATTCCGCTCGGCACGGTGCCGCCGGGCGCAGCGGTTCAGGTGGCCATCCGCGCCGGTGACATTCTCCTTGCCACCGAAGCGCCGCGTGCTCTCAGCGCCCGCAACGTCTTGCCGGGCACGCTTGATACGCTGGAACCGCGCGGCTCACTTGTCGTCGCGCAGGTGAACGCCGGCGCCCACTTCATCGTGCATCTCACGCCCGGTGCCGTTCGTTCGCTGCAACTCGTCCCCGGCCTGCGCGTGTGGCTCGTGCTGAAGACGCATTCCTGTCACGTTGTCCTACCCTGAAAAAAATAGCGCCCAAACCACAAGGCGCATTGTCCCTCGCCATTTCTCTGCCCTTCTCTGTGTTCTCCGTTGCCCTCCGCGCCCCTCTGTTACTATGTTTCCTACGATTCTCGTGAGGACAACCGTGCCCGGCAAAATCCCCAAGAATAAATCCGTTCCCAAGCCGCTGCGCCCGCGCAATGCCCCGCAGCTCCCGGCCAAATCCAAGCCCGGCACACGCCTCGAGGAAGTCCTGCAAAGCGCCGCGAACATTTTTTTCGCCAAGGGATTTCATGCCACGACTATCGAAGATGTGGCCAGGGACGTCGGCATCCTGAAAGGCTCGCTCTACTACTACATCAAATCCAAGGACGATTTGCTGTTCCGGCTGCTCCTCGCCGGCATCGAGGATGGCGACGCGCACATCGCCCGGCACATCGATCCCGATGGCGATCCTGTCGAGCAGCTCGAGCGGGCCATCCGCGCTCAGATTGACTACATCATCCTGAATCGCGTGCCCTTCGGACTATTCCTCCACGAATTCGATTCGCTCTCCGGCAAGCGCCAGCACAAACTCATCTCCGTGATGTCGCGCTACAACAAACGATTTGTCGAACTGGTTCGCAAAGGCCAGGAACAGGGCAAGCTCATGGAGGGCGAGCCGTGGCTCATCGTCAACGCCATCCTGGGGATGTGCAATTGGCTTTACCGGTGGTATGACAACGATCCGGTCTCTTCCAGCCAGGCTGGCAGCGATCCCGAGCATGTCAAAGAAATCTTTGTCCGCCTCATCCTGCACGGCCTGCGCAAGCCCTGACCGTTCTTCCTCGCGGGGTTGCACATTGTGCGCTGGTCGTGAACAATCTATAGGAAACTGCAACGCATACTTCATTCTTCGAGCGACTCATGAAACAGAAAATTTTCTCTTCCCTCGACGCCGCGGTCATGAATATTCCTGACGGCGCGCGCATCATGTTTGGGGGGTTCGGCGGCGCGGGGTTCCCCAATAATCTGATTCAAGCTTTGTCGCGCAAGGGCATCAAAGAGATCACCGCGATCAGCAACAATTGCGGCACGCGCGAAGGCGAGCTCGGCATCATGTTCAAGAATGGCCAGGTGCGCCACGTCATCGCCGCTTTTCCCGGCCCGCACGCCAACTATTTCCAAGAGCGCTACGCGAAAGGGGAAGTCACCTGCGAACTTGTGCCGCAGGGCATCCTCTGCGAGCGCATGCGCGCGGCGGCGGCGGGGCTGCTCGGGTTCTACACCACCGTCGGCGTGGGCACGGAAGTGGCCAACGGCAAGGAGGAGCGCGTGATTGACGGCAAGCGTTGCATCCTCGAAAAACCCATTCATGCGGACTTTGCTTTGATCAAAGCGGAGAAAGCCGATGAGCTCGGCAACCTCACCTATCGCAAGGCCGCGCGCAATTTCAATCCCATCATGGCTATGGCGGCAAGCACCACCATCGTGGAAGTGGACGAAATCGTTCCCGTGGGTTCCATCGAGCCCGAAAATGTCATCACGCCCGCCATTTTTGTGCATCGCATCGTGCAGGCGAAAGGATTGCGTTATGCCGGATAAGCCGCGTCTCAGCCGTGAACAGATCGCCCAGCGCGCCGCGCGGGAATTGACTGACGGCGCTTACGTGAATCTCGGCTGGGGCATTCCGAATCTCATCGCCGATTATTTGCCGAAGGGCATCACGGTTTATTTTCACAGCGAAAATGGCATCCTGGGGATGGGGCGGCGCGCCAAGCCGCGTGAAGAGGATTACGACGTGGTGGACGCGATGAAAGTCCCGGTAACGATCATTCCGGGCGCTTCGTTTTTCAACCAAGCCGATGCGCACCTGATGACGCGCGGCGGGCATCTGGACATTGCGGTTCTCGGCGGCTTCCAGGTCTCCGAGAAGGGTGATCTGGCCAACTGGAAAATTCCCGGATCGAAAGGCATCGGCAACATTGGCGGCGCGATGGACATTGCCGCGGGCGCGAAAAACCTGATCGTGTGCATGGAGCACACCACCAAAGACGGCGCGCCGAAGATCGTGAAGCAGTGCAGCTACCCGTTGACCGGCATCGCGTGCGTCAACGCGATCATCACGGATCTCTCGGTCATTGTCGTGACGAAAAACGGCCTGGTTTTGCGCGAAGTTGCGCCCGGCTGGTCCCCCGAGGAAGTTCAGGCGCAAACCGAAGCGAAGCTGCAAGCGCGCGGGCGCGTGCCGGAAATCAACCTGGGCTGAACAGCCGGGAAGGCGCGTTTCGTTCGTGCTAAACTGCCCGCATCAGGGGTGGGTCCTTTCCGATGTCCTCGTGTTCGTCGCTCTCCGTTTGTGCCTCAGTTGTTCTCTCCGTCTTTCTTTCTCTTCCCGTTTTTTCCCAGGGAGTCCGCGCGCCCGAAGCCACCGGCGGGGAAGTGCTTCTGGAAAACAAGAATGTGCGGGCCGTGCGCTACGCCATTCTGCCGTCGAGCATCGTTACGCTTCCCATCCTGAAGAATGACAGCCTGCTGGTGATTCTGGATGGCGACGCTCAGGACGTTTGGTCCTCTGGCAATCGCGCGCAAACGTCTCGCCTGGAGCTTGGCGAAGTGTCGTGGCTCCGCAGGGACGATGAAAATTTTGTCCGCAACACCAGCCCCCAGCCTTCTCGCATCCTGGTGATTGAATTCAAGGACTCTTACGCCGTGGACGAGATTCAAGTGCCAGGCTCCTTGCGCGATCCGGTCAATTTTGACTCGCGGCATTTCCGCTTGGTCCTGGAAAACCAGCACGCGCGCATTTTCTGGATGCACCTCGAGCCCCGGGAAACTACCGAAGAGGTGCAGTTCCCGCTGCATCTGGAAATTCCGTTTGGCGCGGCGCAGATTAGCGTTTTTGAGCCCGACGGGAGGTTCAAAATCGAACACAAAGAGGCCGGCGCGATTGCGTGGCACAGGAATCGACTCGTCTCGCTCTCCAATCAGGAAACGCATCCCTTTGAGGAATTGCTGGTGGAGTTGCGCCATCCCTTCTGTTACAAGACCAGTCCGCAAATGCCTTCGGGCAGCACGCCCGTCATCGTGGACTACGCGCAGCGCGTTTACAGCAAAGTCCGCAAACAGTGGTACAAGCGCCTGCCCTTTTCGGTCGGCGAGGGAGAACAAGCCGTCGTCACCGTGCGCATCAAGATTCAAGCGGACGGCAAAGTGGAGGACGACGACACATTTCTGGCGCAGGTGTTTGCCGGAAACAAGCTGACGGAAACCGCGTTGCGCGCCGTGCGGGAGGCCGCTCCGTTCCCCGGGATCCCGCCGGATTGGGGCAAACCGCAGGTGGACTTCGGATTCACATTCCTCAATAACCTGCCTCCCGAGCCGCAACCTGGCTGTGAAGAATAGTGAGCAAGCGTTGGCGGGAGGATTTGCAATGCCTACATGCGGGCGGCGACCCGCGCGGCGATATAGCCATCGGGCGTGCGCACAAGAATGACCAGGCTGTCCGTCACCGGCACATTTTCGCTGGGCACTTCGAACTCGAACCACCACTCATATTTTTCGGGCAAATCCTTCGTGTGTTCAGAGTCATAAGCCGGCACCGGGCGCGCCTCCAGATGCTTGGGCGTAACGCCCTTCGCGGGACGCAAATACATGCCGTGCTTCCAGAAAAAACTGAGCCGCAGCGATTCCATCAGCGCGCGCGTCAGATAAACCCGCGTGCCCGCCGCCTGGAGCTGATCGCTGCAGGGCATGTCATACATCATGAAGTCAAGCTGCATTTTTTCCGGGAATACGGAGACCACGTCGTTGCCCCGGCGATAGACCGTGCCGAGTTCGCTGTCCACGCGCTTCAGATTCACGAAGAACTCCGGCGCGAACACCTTGCCCGTCAGCCGGAAGCAAGGCCCATCGGGGATGGAGCCGTCGGTGATCAGCGAGATGCCACCATCGAAATTCCAGACTGTTTTTTCGTGTCTGGGTTGCGCGCAGGCGAAAGGCGCGGCGGCGGCGAGCAGTAAAAGAGCTGCTAGGGAGAAGAAAGCTGGAGGCCGGCGAAACATAGGGATCTGCAATACAAAAGAGTTTACCGCTTAGGGGGGTGCGGCGAGAAGGAATGTGTATTCACGGACCTGGCAGCGCTTTTTGCCCGGGCTGTCGGGTTTGCAGGCGGCTTCGCCTGCGCGGAGGTCGGCGAAGGCCGCGACGAGTTGCGGCAAAACGGAAGGAGGAGCCACGGGAATATTGTGCGAACCGATTACGGTTTTCACCTGGGGAGCGAGCGCGGCGAGGCGGGCGATGGAATTGGCGTAGGCGTCGAAATCGGTTTCGGGGCGATAAAGCCAGATGGTGGCGGGATAGTAGGTGTCGCCGGTGAAGAGGAGGCCGTTGGCACGATCGAAGAGGCAAATGGCGTCGGGCGTGTGGCCCGGAGTGGAAATGATTTCGATGGTACGGCCGCCGAGGTCGAGTTTGTCGCCGTCATGGACGTACTTGGTGATGGTCCAGGGCTTGGTGCGATACGTTTTTGCGTCGAAGCCCTTGGGCAGCTCGCCGCAGATTTGACCTGGAGCGAGTTCATCCTGCGCATCTGCGGTGGAACCCTTGGCGTTCTTGCGGCTGAAGTCTGTATCCATGGAATAGATGGCGTCGAACTGCCAGTTGCCGCCCACATGGTCGTTGTGCGTGTGGGAATTCAGCACGATGACAGGAAGGGCCGTGAGCCCCGAGACCAGCTTGCGGATGTCGCTGATGCCCATGCCGGTGTCAAAGAGCAGCGCCTTTTCCTTGCCGAGGATGAGGTAGGAGATGACTTCTTCGGCTTGGTGCGGCTCGTAAATGGCGAAGGTGTCGGGCGCGACCTTGTAGACCTCGAACCATGGATCGCTGGTCGCCACGCGCTCAAGGGATTTGTATTCAGGTCTGGGGAGATCCCTGCACCACTCGGGTTTCAACACTGATTGATGTCCCTTTGTTTGGGCCAAGGCCCCGGAAGGAACAAGTAGGTAGCAAGACAGCAGAAAGAAGAACGAGAGGCTGGACAATCTTAGGCTCTGGCCAAAAGGGGCGCAGCGCGCTGCGCCCTTACAATGACGGCCGACTTTGGCGAGGCACAGAATCACGGATGGGTCATGCCTTCGTTGCGGTCAAGTGCAAGTCGAGTCGTTCGCAGCGCAGATACCCGATCGATGGCCTGCACGATGTTCTCTTCCTCCCATCTACTCGCTGTCTGACAACAAGATGTACGAAACTCTTCCATTGCGGATGCCGAATTCAGCGACCTCCAACTCCCGTGGCCCATAGACGAGGCCCTTGTCTGCGATTTGTGGCTTTGGCTCGGCACCTCGGTATCCCATGTTTAGCCGGCTCGCTAAAGATTCGTGCGCTGTCGTTTTTGCCTCTCTCGAAGGCTTGCCGTAAGCCTTCAAAACGTCCTCTTCTGCACTCCCCAACCCGATTCCTTCGGGCGTTTTCCAGGCTTGCAGATCGCTCGTGGCGGTTTTCACTGGGCCGTGCACGCAGTTGGGAAAATCGCTCAAGAACAGACCGTCTGATTCAGGTGGCGCCTCATGACCGAGTTCTATGCGGAGAAACGCCGCTCCACCCTGTGATTGGTAGCAATAGGCTGGCGAAGCGCCGGAAGTTGGCCGTGCAGGAGGGCCCAGTTGTCTGAAAAGGCCGCGCAAGGAAAAGCCAGCTGCGCAAGAAGCACCAAGGCAGTCCGGTCCCGGAAAGGCGTTCGTCTGCAAATCGATCGAAGACACTTTCCCGTTGCGTAGGTCAAAAACAGCAGCCTCGACGACATTGTTGAGGCGTCCCTTGAAGAAGAGTCTTTTTGTTTCGAGTGGAGCGTTGTGGCCCTGGGAAAGCACTGTCGTTTCGCCGGAGGGTTTCCCATAGGCCATTCGCACATCTTCTTCCGAACTGCCTAGCCCGATGCCCTCAGTGGTTTTCCAAGCACTTAGCTTTTCTTTTGTCGTGGTAAGAAATTTCTGGTCCCAGTTATGGAAAGAGGAGGAATCGCTGAGAATTAGGCCACCCACAAGCCGGTCCGCTGATGAAATGACCTGCAGGAGTTGGGAATTATCCTGGGAGCGGAAGGGCCACGGATCATGTTCCGGCGGTCCGAGCCGCTTAAACAGGTCGTCCTTCGACAGCTTGCGATCGACACAAAATGGGCCAAGGCACTTCGGCCCGGAATACGCTTGTGCGCTGACAAGAACTGGGGAGAGCGACGCTACGAACAAAAATGCTGCCCTGGTCAGCGTTGTGGAATTCATTCTCACGGATGCGTCATTTCTTCCGGCTTCACCAGGGCGTCAAACTCGTCGGCGGTCAAGAAGCCCAGCTTCACGGCGGCGTCGCGGAGGCTGGTGTTTTCGTGGTGGGCGGTGTGGGCGACCTTGGCGGCGTTGTCGTAGCCGATTTTGGGGGCCAGCGCGGTCACGAGCATGAGGGAATTCTTCACATAGTGGTCAATCGTTTCGCGGTTGATTTCGATGCCCACGACGCAGTGTTCCACGAAACTGTTCATAGCGTCGGCGAGCAATTCCACCGAGTGCAGGTAGTTGAAGATCATCACCGGCTTAAACACGTTCAATTCAAAATTGCCTTGCGAACCGGCAAAGCCAATCGCCGTATCATTCCCCATCACCTGCACGGCGACCATCGTCAGCGCTTCGCACTGCGTGGGATTCACCTTTCCCGGCATGATGGAGGAGCCGGGCTCGTTTTCGGGCAGCGTTAGTTCGCCGAGGCCGCAGCGCGGGCCGGAAGCCAGCCAGCGAATATCATTCGCGATTTTCATCAGCGAAGCGGCCAGGGTCTTCAACGCGCCGCTGGCAAAAACGATTTCATCGTGCGCGGAAAGGCTGGCGAATTTGTTGGGGTGCGAACGGAAGGGCAGGCCCGTGAGTTCGGCGATCTTCCTTGCAGCGCGGTCCGCGAACTCCGGATGGGCATTCAGGCCCGTGCCCACGGCCGTGCCCCCGATGGCGAGGTCGAACAAACCATCCAGCGCCATGGCAATCCGCGCGCCATCGCGATCGAGCAGGCTGACCCAGCCGGAAAACTCCTGGCCCACAGTCAGCGGCGTAGCGTCCTGCAAGTGCGTGCGGCCGATCTTGACGACGCCCATGAATTCCTTCGCTTTGGCATCGAGCGCGTCGCGCAGGCGTTTCACCGCGGGCAGCAAGTGGCGCGAAGTTTCCGTGGCAGCGGCAATGTGCATGGCCGTGGGAAAAGTGTCGTTCGAGGATTGCGACATGTTCACATCGTCGTTCGGGTGAATGGGCTTCTTGCTGCCCATCACGCCGCCGGCAATGGCAATGGCGCGGTTGGAGATCACTTCGTTGACGTTCATGTTCGTCTGCGTGCCGCTGCCGGTCTGCCAAATGCGCAACGGAAAATGTTCCTGCAGCTTTCCGGCGATGACTTCATCGGCGGCCTGCACGATCAGGTTGGCCTTCTCTTCGGAGAGTTTGCCGAGGTCGCGATTGACCAGCGCGGCGGCCTTCTTCAAGATGCCGAAGGCGCGGATCAATTCCGGCGGCATGGTGTCTTTGCCAATGGCGAAGTGAATCAGCGAGCGTGCGGTTTGCGCGCCGTAATAGCGATCTACCGGGACTTCGATTTTGCCCATGCTGTCGGATTCGGTGCGGGTGGGAACGGATTTGGGAAACGGAGCGGTATCAGACATGTGCTACTCCTCGGAGCGATGCGACCTAGTGCCGTTCCAACTTGTTCCAGCAAATCCCGTCGAGAATACTCTCTCCGTGTTTGCATCAGATGCTTGGACCGTCATTTGGCCCAAATAGTTGGAACGGCACTAGTGTAGCAGGCTGGCTGAGCAATGGCGGTTCGAGGAGAGTGGTGGGACCTGGCGAGCAGACTGGACCCGGACGCAGGCAGGGATTCTTAGCGCGCCGTGTGGCGATCCCCTTGGAGCAACTTCTCGCGGGAAAACTTATGGCGCTTTTCGCCATAGACTAGGTGAAACAACAAAACCAACATGAGATCGATGCTGAGAATGCAAAGGGCGAGAATGGCAAAAGGCGACACGGCGAATCTTCCTTCCTATAAGCGTTCTGTTGACACCCACAGAGTACGTTGGCCGGGTTTAGAAAGTCCGGAAGTGTTCGTGAGGAATTTGTTAGGAAAAACGGCGCAAACAATTAGAATCAGCGGTAGCAGATTGGCGGGTAGGCCAAAGAATAGGATGCCCTTATTATGATGAAACGACGCGAGTTTCTGACTGGCGGAACAACCGCACTATTGATGATGAGCGCCACACGCGCGCGGGCGGCGGACGTGAAGCAATTCAAACTTGGCGTGATCACGGATGAAGTGACCCAGGATTTGGAGAAGGCGCTGGCGTGGGCCAAGGGCTACGGGCTGGAGTGGGTGGAGTTTCGCAACGTCTGGGGCAAGTACATCACCGAATTCACCCCCGACGAAGTGCAGCGCGCCAAGGACCTGCTGGCGAAATACGGCCTGCGCGTGTCCGTGCTGGATTCGGCCTACTTCAAGACCACACTGCCGGGCACCACTTCAAAATTCGCCGAAGGCAAAGGCGATTTCGCCGCCAATGAACACGAAAAACAGGAAGCGCTCTTGGAACGGGCCTTCGCCCGCGCCAAGGATTTCGGCACGGACAAGGTGCGCATCTTTTCCTTCTGGCGCGTGGATGATCCCAAGACGGTTTTCGAGCGCATTGCCAAAGAGCTGGACAGGACGGCGGCAATCGCCAAGCGCGAAGGCGTCCGCCTGGTGCTGGAGAATGAGTTCGGCTGCAATGTGGCCACGGGTGCGGAGAGCGCGGTAATGCTGAACGCGGTGAAGGCGCCGGCTCTGGGCTTGAATTGGGATCCGGGCAACGCGTATGCAGCCGGCGAACTGAAACCCTTTCCCGACGGCTATGCCCTGCTGGACAAAAAGCGCATGTGGCACATGCACCTGAAGGATGCCGAAGGCACCGGAACCAACTGGCGTCCCATTGGCGGAGGAAAGATTGATTATTTGGGGCAATTCCGCGCCATCCTGAAAGATGGATTCACCGGAACAATGTCGCTCGAAACGCATTATCTGAATGCGGCGAAGGACAAAGAGGCCTCGAGCCGCGAATCCATGGATGGATTGCTGAAGGTAATTCGCGAAGTCTGAAGGCCTCTGCTTATTCGCACGAACTACGCGCCGGTGACCACTTCCTGCTTGGCGTCGTCGAAGGTGATGCGGCGGCCGGTCTGAATTGCCGCAATCGTCATGCACAGCGCCACGGAGTGCGAATAGCCCGCTTCGATGTGCGCGTTGGGTGTTTTGCGGCTGCGCACGCATTCCATCCAGTTGCGCACGTTCGCGGAGGTGTCCGCATCGCCGCCAGTATCGGCGGAAGTGACGGTGCGCCCGCCGAAATCCAGCAGCGAAATCTTGGGCAGCAGATTCGGCGGCATATCCATTTCGTCCGCAAACTTTTTTGTGAGCCCGCCTTCGGGTGACACGGTTCGCTTGTCGAGATCCAGCGTGCCGCCGTTCGAGTAGTAAAGTTCCTTTACTTCACCGGCCTCATTCGTCATGCGCGAGCTGTACACCACCTGAAAACCCTTGGTGGGATCATTCAGCGGGCCGTAATCGAAGACCGCGGTCATAGTGTCCCAATTCTTGCGCCCATCTTTCCAAAAATAGATGCCGCCGTTCGCAACCACGCTGCGCGGACGCGGCAACCCAGTAAACCAGTGGACCGTGTCAATCTGGTGGACCATCCACTGGTCCGGAATCCCCGAGGAATACGGCCAGAAGAGGCGGAACTCGACGTACTTGCGCGGGTCGAACGGTTCGTAAGGCAGCTTCATCAGGTAACGCTTCCAATCCACCTGATCCTCGCGCAGGCCCGCGACGAGTTTCGGGCGGCGCCAGCGGCCGGGCTGGTTGACGTTCCAGGTCATCAGCACGGAGACGATATCGCCGAATTTGCCGCTGCGCATGAAATCGTAGGCCTGCTGGTAAACGGGCGAGCTGCGGCGTTGCGTGCCGATCTGCACGATGCGGCCGGTTTCGCGCACAGCGGCGCGAATCGCGCGCGCGTCTTCCATCGTGTGCGCCAGCGGCTTTTCCACGTAAGCGTCGCGGCCGGCGCGCACCGCTTCCACGCCATGCAGGGCGTGTTGAAAATCGGCGGTAGCGACGAAAACGGCATCCACATCTTTGCGCGCGTAGAGCTCGTCGTTGTTGCGCACGGCATCAATGTGAGCGCCGGTGAGTTTTTCGATGTGCGCCTGGCCTTCCTCGCGGCGCTGTTCCCAGATGTCGGAGACAGCAACAAACTCGAAGTTGAGTTCTTTTGCGTGCTGCAGAAATGCAGGCAGCAAGGCGGAGCGGAAGCGATCGGAAAAGCCGACTACGCCCACGCGCACGCGGTCGTTGGCGCCGAAGATGCGTGCGTAGCTGGAAGCGCGCGCCAGCGGCACAGCGGCGAGCGCGGCGGCGCTGGTCTTCAGGAAACTGCGGCGGGATGAGTTTTGCATGGTCAAGGAGCACCTCCGGCAAGGATCAGTTTTCTTTCGCGGATGATGGTGATACGTTTTGTACGCGGAGAATCCCGCGGCGGAGAAGTGACTCGCGACGCCGGATCTCGTTCGTGCTAAATCATACTTGATTGCGGGACCCCTATTGCGAAAAATCCGATCAGGGGAGAGGGAGCCAGAAGATGAAAATCACACGGAGGGAATTTGTGGCCGCGAGTGCCTGCGGCGCGGCCAGTTTGGCGCTGCGCCGATTTGCGTGGGCCACGGAAACGAAAGAGCGATTGCCCTTGGCCTTTTCCACTCTGGGATGTCCTGCTTGGGAATGGCCGAAGATTCTGGATTTCGCGGAATCCCATGGGTTCGCGGCCATCGAACTCCGCGGCTTGATGGGCAGCATGGATTTGCCTTCGCGGCCGGAATTTGCGCCAGAGCGCATCGCGCAGAGCAAGAAAGAAGTCGCCGCGCACGGCCTGAAGATCGCCAACATCGGTAGCTCCTCCATGCTACATGACGCCGATCCCGCAAAGCATGCGCAGCAATTGGCGGATGCGAAGCGCTTCATCGACCTGGCCTCCGCGCTGGGTTCCCCGTATGTGCGCGTCTTTGGCAACGAGATCAAAGGTCCGAATGAGGAAGTGGTGGCGCGCGTGGCGGCGGGCTTGCATGAACTCGGCGAGTACGCCGGGCCTCGCGGCGTCACGGTTATCATCGAATCCCACGGCGACTTTGTCCATTCGTCCGATCTTAAGGAAGTCCTGACGCGCGCCGATTCGCCGCACGCCGCGCTGCTCTGGGATGCGCACCACACCTATGCCGATGGGCATGAGCAGCCGGAGTACACGGTGCACGAACTGGGCTCCTGGATCCGCCACACGCACTTGAAAGACTCAGTGCCTGACGCCAAGGGACGCAAGTACGTACTGACGGGCCGAGGTGACGTGCCCATCCAGCGGCAGGTGCAGGCGCTCCAAAAAATCGGCTACAAGGGCTACTTCTGCTTCGAGTGGGAAAAGGCCTGGCATCCTGACCTGGAGGACCCGGAAATTGCGATCGCGGACTACATGAAGGTAGTCAGTGGCTATTTTCAGTAGGACTGGGGAAGGACCAGTACTAGCGCCGTTCCAACTAAGTGGACCAAACGAGCGAGCGGCTGACTCCCACGTGATGGCCTTCATCTACCTTGGCGATAGATTCCCGAAACACGTTGGAACGGTACTAGGAGGCGCCAGTGACCGGAAGGCTGCAAGGGTCCCCCCGCCCAGCCCCGCTTTCTTGACTTAGGCAAGAAGTGCCGAAATAATGGAAAGGCATGAGCGTACGCGCCGGAGGCGCGGAAGATATGTTCCTTGATGTCAAGGATCTTGCCGTCCGCAAAGTGCACATCCGGAAGAGTTACGCTCCGGGAAGCATTGATTACGGCCTGAGTGAAGTAAAACAGTCGGAACCACTGGAAGTAAATGCCACGGCGGAACTGCTGGAAGGCCAGATCCGGGTCACCGGCGAGCTGCGAACCAGGATTGAAATGGTTTGCGCGCGCTGCCTGGAGCCCGTGATCGAGGAAGTGCACCGGGATTTTGACCTCTTCTATCAACCGCTCCTCAAGGGAACGCCGAACGATGTGGAGCGGCTGAAAGATGACGACACGGAGATAGGATTTTTTGAAGGAGAAGGCCTGTTCCTGGCCGACGTGCTGAAGGAACAGGTGCTACTGTCTTTGCCGATGAAAGTGATCTGCCAGAGCGATTGCCGGGGGTTGTGTCCGCACTGCGGGGCGAACCTCAATCAGGAGCAGTGCCGGTGTGAGCGGCACACCAGCGACCCGCGGCTCGCTCCCCTCGCGCGGCTGAAACAGGACTGGCTCAAGAAACAATAGATTTCCGGGCGGAAAGCCCATAGAATCCGACCTTGTTCGGTGAGGCGTTGTGTGCCACTGCGAGCGAGGCGAGAACGAGGAGCAGTGTAATGCCTAACCCAAAACGACGACATTCCAAGGCGCGCACGAGCAAGCGGAGGGCGCACGATCACCTGTTCGCTCCCGCGCTGGCAAAATGCCCGAACTGCCATGAGATGAAACAGCCGCACCATGTGTGTTCCCATTGCGGCTATTACCGGGGGCGCCCGGTTCACGACGTGAAGTGAGGGTTGGCGGCAGCCGCTTTCGGGGAGCTGATCCCAGGGGGCGATCGCTCGGAGCAAGCAAGAGCTGACCGGCACGGCCAACAGCGTGCCTCCGTTGCGATCCCGGAGTCTACGGAAGAAGAATCCCATGATCACAATCGCCGTGGATGCCATGGGGGGAGACCACGCACCCCGTCCGGAGGTCGAGGGGAGTGTGTTGGCGGCGCAGGAGTACGGGGTTCGCGTGCTCCTGGTGGGCCAGCCGAACGTGATTCGCGCGGAGTTGGCCCGGCATTCGCGGCCGACAGTGCCGATTGAGATTGTTCCGGCCAGCGAGGTGATCACCATGGAAGATCACCCGGCCCAGGCCTTTCGCCGGAAGAAAGACAGCTCGGTGCATGTGGGTGCGAGGCTGGTGAAGGATCGAGTGGCCGATGGGTTTGTCAGCGCGGGAAACACCGGCGCGGTGATGACCACGGCCAAGTTGATCATGGGAACGCTCTCTTCGGTGGATCGTGTGGCGCTCGCGGCCCCGTTTCCGAATGCGCGCGGCGGCGTTTCGGTGCTGCTGGACGTGGGCGCGAACGTGGACTCAAAACCCGAGCACCTGCTGCAGTTCGGGGTGATGGGCGAGATCTATTACCGGGTGACCTTCGGGAGCCGCAAGCCGCGCGTAGGCTTGCTTTCCGTCGGCGAGGAAGAGATCAAGGGGAATGAGTTGACACGCGCCGTCTATGATCGCTTGAAAGCCCTGCCGGTGCATTTTGTCGGCAACGTGGAAGGCGGGGACCTGTTCTCCGGCAAGGTGGACGTGATCGTTTGCGACGGGTTCGTGGGCAATATTGCCTTGAAGATTTGCGAGGGATTGGCCATGGAGGTCGTGAAATTCCTCCGCAAGACTTACAAGAGCTCGTTCGCTTCGCAGGTCGGCTATCTGTTGTCGAAGGGCGCAATGAAGGGCATCAGGCAGACGATGGATTATTCGGAGTATGGCGGAGCGCCGCTATTGGGCGTCCGGGGCGTGTGCGTGATCGGTCACGGAAGATCGAACGCGAATGCGGTGAAGAATGCCATTCGTGTGGCCGCTGGACTGGCGCGCGGGCGCATCAATGAACGCATCGAACAGGAACTATCCCTGACGCAGGTGAAGGCGTAACGTCTGGAGAGGGAGTCGAGTATGGGAAAAGTAGCGTTTATGTTTCCCGGGCAAGCGTCGCAATACCCGGGCATGGGCAAAGAACTGGCGGAAAAGTATCCCGCAGCCCGCGCCGTGTTTGCGGAAGCGGATGAGGCGCTGGGCTTCTCCATCTCCAAAATGTGCTTTGAGGGCAGCGAAGAGGAATTGAAGCAGACGGCGAACACGCAGCCGGCCATCCTGACCGTGTCCGTGGCGGCGTATCGCGTGGTCGCGGAGAAGGGCCTGACGCCGGATTTTGTCGCCGGGCACAGCTTGGGCGAATACTCGGCGCTGGTGGCGGTTGGCGCGTTGAACTTTTCAGATGCCGTGCGGCTGGTGCGCAAACGCGGCCAGTATATGCAGGAAGCCGTGCCCGCGGGACTGGGCGGCATGGCCGCGATCATGGGTATTTCACCGGCGGTAGTGCAGGATGCGTGCAAGCGCGCGGCGGAAGGCGAGATTTGCTCGCCGGCGAACCTCAATTCGCCGGAGCAGACCGTGATTTCCGGACACGCCAGCGCGGTGAAGCGCGCCGTGGAAATCGCTTCGCAGTTGGGTGCAAAGCGCTCCATGATGCTGGCGGTTTCCGCGCCGTTCCATTCGGCTTTGATGATGCCGGCGCAGCAAAAACTGGAAAAGGATTTGCGCGCCACCTCGTTTGCCGACCTGCAAGTGCCATTGGTTACCAATGTGGACGCGGACACCATTCGCAAGGGCGACGAAGCCCGCGAAGCCCTGATTCGCCAGGTGACCATGCCGGTGCGCTGGGAAGAGTCCATGCGCCTGCTGCTCGATGAGGGCGTGAACACCTTCCTCGAAGTGGGTCCGGGGCGCGTGCTGACTGGCCTAATGCGGCAGATCGAGCGCTCCGTGGCTTCGCTGAACGTGGAAGACGAGAAAAGCTTGCAGGCCACGGTGGAAAAGATTGCCGGGGCAAAAACCGATTCGGCGTGAGGCGGAGTTCGCTTGGATAAAGCTGTAGCTCAGGCCTTCAGGCCTGAGGGTTTTCGCTGTGGAGGCTTGGTTGCCGGTGTGAGGGAAGACCTCACCCCTGAAGGGGTGAGCTACAGTGTGGGTACGGAGTTCGTTTGGATAAAGCTGTAGCTCAGGCCTTCAGGCCTGAGGGTTTTCGCTGTGGAGGCTTGGTTGCCGGTGTGAGGGAAGACCTCACCCCCGAAGGGGTGAGCTACAGTAGAAAGGAAGAATGTTTAGTCTGAAAGACAAAGTGGCTGTCGTGACCGGGGCCTCGCAGGGCATCGGCCGCGAAACCGCCTTGGTCTTAGCCGAAGCGGGCGCCAAAGTCGTGGTGGCCGCGCGCAACGAAGAGAAACTGGCGGCGCTGGCGCAGGAAATCGCCGGCAAGAGCGGCGAAGCGTTTGCCGTGAAGCTCGACGTGGCGGACGCGGAGCAGACCAAAGCGGCCTTCAAAACCATCCTGGAAAAGTTCGGCAAAGTGGACATCCTGGTGAACAATGCCGCCATCACGCGCGATGGCCTGGCCCTGCGCATGAAGGCCGACGACTGGGACGCCGTTCTGCGCACCAATCTGACCGGCGCGCATCTTTGCATCCAACAGGTCCTGTATGGAATGATGAAAGCCCGCGCGGGACGCATCATCAATATCGCTTCGGTGGTGGCGCGGATGGGCAACGCCGGACAGGCTAATTATGTGGCCGCGAAGGCGGGCCTGATCGGCTTAACGAAGGCCCTCGCCATCGAAATTGCTTCGCGCAACATCACTGTGAACGCCGTCGCCCCAGGCTTCATTGAAACGCCCATGACGGATGTTCTCTCGGACAAAGTGAAGGAAGAGTTGAAGACGCGCATTCCCCTGGGGCGTTTGGGCAGCGGCCGCGATGTCGCCGCCGCCATCGTGTTTCTGGCAAGCGACGAAGCCTGCTACATCACCGGCCACGTCCTCGACGTGAACGGCGGCATGTATCTGGCATAGTGGACCTCGGAATCGCGCGGTTTCGTCATCGTTGGGGATGATGCTCTCGGCATAGATTCGTAGCGCGCAAAAGTTGACCTTGCGGGGCGGGGAAAGTAGACTTGGCAGGTTACATAGGCAAGCCGGGAAGAGATAGTCGGACGGCCTCTTGGCCGGAATACGGTGCAAGGCAGTACGAATACGAACATGCGACATCGGGTCGCGGAGGAATGGGCATGGCCAGCGTGGAAGAACGCGTAAAGCAGATCATCGTCGAGCAGCTTGGTGTGGATGAAGCGGAGGTCACGCCGACCGCGTCGTTCGTGGACGACCTGGGCGCGGATTCGCTCGACCAGGTGGAATTGGTCATGGCGTTTGAAGAGGCCTTCGGCATCGAAGTGCCTGACGAGGACGCCGAGAAGATGACGACCGTCAAGGACGCCATCGAGTACATCGAGAAGCACAGCAAGGGCAAGTAAGCCGCACCATAATCCCCGCTTGAAGGAGCGATCGAGTTGACTCGCCGGGTTGTTGTTACGGGCGTTGGTTTGGTCTGTGCGCTGGGCATCGGGACCGAGGAAAGCTGGAAAAACCTGGTCGCGGGGCAAAGCGGCATCGGCCTGATCACGCACTTTGATGCCTCAGAATTTGACTGCAAGATCGCGGGCGAAGTGAAGAACTTCGACCCGTTCATCTGGATCGAGAAAAAAGAACTCAAGAAGATGGGACGCTTCATCCAACTGGCCCTGGCCGGCGCGGATTTTGCCGTCCGCATGGCCGAGTGGAAGCCGGAACAATCGGACCTGGATGAAGTGGGCGTGTACATCGCCTCCGGCATCGGCGGGTTCGATATCATCGAGCGCGAACACATCAAGCTGATGCAGGGCGGTCCGGGCAAGATTTCGCCATTCTTCATTCCCTCGGCCATCATCAACCTGGCCTCCGGCCACATTTCCATTCGTTATGGCGCGCGCGGCCCTAATTCGGCGACCGCGACAGCCTGCTCGGCTTCAGCGCACTCGATTGGCGATTCGTTCAAAATTATCGAACGTGGCGCAGCGGAAATGATGATCTGCGGCGGCACCGAGGCCACCATCACCCCGATGGGCGTTGGCGGATTTGCTTCCATGCGCGCCCTGTCCACGCGCAATGACGAGCCCGAAAAGGCCAGCCGGCCGTTTGACGCGGACCGCGACGGCTTCGTCGTCGGCGAAGGCACGGGCATCCTGATACTGGAATCGCTGGAACACGCGCGGAAGCGCAACGCCCCGATCTTTGCCGAAATAGTCGGTTACGGCATGAGCGGCGACGCTTACCACATCACGCAGCCCGCCGAAAATGGCGATGGCGCGTATCGCGTGATGAAAGCGGCGCTGAAGGACGCCAAACTTTCCCCTGACGATATCGGCTATGTGAATGCCCACGGCACTTCCACGCCGCTGGGCGACGCCATCGAAACGACGGCGATGAAGCGGCTCTTCGGCGAGCGCGCCGCCAACAAGAAGCTGCCAGTGAGCTCCACAAAATCCATGACCGGGCACCTTCTTGGCGGCGCTGGCGGGCTGGAAGCGGGCATCAGCGTTCTGGCTTTGCGCGATCAGATCCTGCCTCCCACGATCAACCAGGAAAAGCCCGATCCAGCCTGCGATCTGGACTATGTGCCAAACGTGGCGCGCAAAGCCACCGTGGACTACGCGCTCTCCAATTCTTTTGGCTTTGGCGGAACGAACGCCGCATTGATTTTCAAGCGCTGGACCGGAAAATAATCTGGCTGGTGGTAGGCAATTCTCAGAGCACACTGCTCTTACTATTTGTCATTCTGGGGGCCGAATTCTTATTCGGACCGAAGAGTCTCGAGGCAATGGACTACGCGAGCATAGCATGGGAAAAACAAGGGGCCCTTACGAAGCAAAGTTCCCAATAGGTTCCATGGTAAAGATTGCGGACCGTGCTTTCTGGAGAATTTTCTGCAAACCCGGAAGCTCCACAACAGGTTGGAACCAGACCAATTGAACCACGCGGACGAAACCGCCAAAGTAAGGTCTGTTGGCTTTTACCATCGTGGCGACGAACTCTATACACTCGAGGGCGTTCCTGGGATCTGGCACGAGCAATGCTTGAGAACAGCTCTAGACCGAAACTAGGAAGCTTCGTTCAGTTTGGACTGAGCCAGATGCCGCTTCAGTAGTCGAGTCATAAGGAAAACTCCATGAACATCATCGTGTGCATCAAGCAGGTGCCAGCCAAGGATGCGCCGCTGGCCGTTGCCGGGAACTGGATCAAGGAATCCGACATCGGCTTCGAGATGAATGAGCCGGACACACACGCATTGGAAGAAGCGCTGCGGTTGAAAGAGAAGCACGGCGGGGAAGTGATCGCACTTTCGTTGGGGCCGGAACGGGTGAAGCAGACCATCAAGGAAGCGTTGGCGAAAGGCGCGGATCGCGCCATCCACATTGCCGACGACAATTTCGCGCAACTCGATCCTCTGGGCGCGGCCAAGGTGCTGGCGGCGGCGATCGCCAGTCAAAAATGCGACCTGGTGCTGACTGGCCTGCAAAGCGATGACCATGGCTTCGGCCAGACCGGCGTTTTGCTCGCGGGCCTCCTGAATCTGCCGCACGCCACGCTCATCATGCAAATCGAGGTGTTGGACGGCAGGTTGAAGCTGAAACGCGAATTGGAGGCGGGCTGGTTCCAGTGGTTGGAATGTCCGCTGCCGGCGGTGCTTTCCATTCAGTCCGGCATCAATAAGGTGCGCTACGCCACGCTGAAGGGCATCATGGCCGCGAAGAAAAAAGAAATTGCGGTTGTCACGCGCGAGTCGCTCGGCGTGATCATCGAGCCGACGCAGAAGATCGAGAGAATCTATGTGCCCACGAAAACCAAGAAAACGGAATTCCTGACCGGGACGCCCAAGGAAGTGGCCGTCAAACTGGTTGAGAAGCTGAAGTTCGAAGCGCGGGTGATCTGAAGGCTGATCAGCTTGACGGTTGTCATTCTGAGGCGGACCGGGGAGGTTCGCCGAAGAATCTCAACCGAAAGGGAAATCAAGGTGCTTGATCAGTTGAGATCCTTCGCTCCGCTCAGATTGACAGGTACTTGCAGATTTGGGAGATGTGAACCATGAAGATTCTGGTCGTTACCGAGCAGCGGCAAGGCAAGTGGAACAACGCCAGTTTCGAGACGCTGGTAGCGGCGCAACAGATTGCCGCGGCGACGTCGGGGGCCATCAGTGCGGTCGTGATTGGCAAGGGCGTTGCGCCGCTGGCGGAAGAATTGACGGCGAAAAACGTCGCGGAAGTTTTGCTTGTTGAGCACGATCTGCTGGAAAACTACACGCCCGACGGCTATTGCGTGGCGCTGAAACAGGTCATCGAAGCGGCCAAGCCGGACCTGGTGCTCTTTCCGCACACCTATCAGGTGCGCGATTTTGCGCCGAAGCTGGCGGCTTCGCTCGTAAAGGGCATGATCGGCGATTGCGTCGGCTTCCGCAGCGAAGACGGCAAGCTCGTCTTTGTGCGCCAGATGTTTCAGGGCAAAACGGCGGCGGATGTCACCTTCGTCGGAGCGGCGCCCTGGTTTGTATCGTTCCAGTCGGGCGCGTTTCGCGCCGATTTGCTTGCCGCGTATCCCGACGGAAAAGCGCCCGTCAACTCCGTCAGCGTGGCCTTGAATGCTGGCGACATTCGTACCAAGCCGCTGGAACTGTTCAAGGAAGCAAAGTCGGCTGTGGACCTCACGCAAGCGCCGCTGATCGTCGCGATCGGGCGCGGCATCAAAGCGCCGGAGAACATCGCGCAAGCGGAAGCGTTGGCCAAGGCGCTGGGCGCGGAAATTGCCGCGTCTCGCCCGATCTGCGATGAAGGCTGGCTCCCGATGGATCGGCAGATTGGCAGCTCCGGGCAAACCGTGGCCCCGAAATTGTATCTGGCGTTGGGTATCAGCGGCGCCATCCAGCATGTCGTGGGCATGAAGGGCTCGCGCACGATCGTCGCGGTGAACAAGGACCAGAACGCCCCCATCTTCGAAATCGCGGACTACGGAATTGTTGGTGATATTTTTGAGCTCATGCCCGCCCTCACCGAGGAACTGCACAAAACGAAGACGTAAGAGAGACCTCCTGACCGGAGTGTCGTATAATTCGACGAGTGGCATGACTTGCCAAGACTACAAGACGGTCCTCTATCGCCAGGATGATGGCTCTTGGGTCGCGGAGATTCCCGCGATTCCCGGATGCTACGCCTTGATGGATTCGCGCGATTCCGCTTTGACGGAGTTGGAAAATGTATTTTCGTTGATTGCTGAGGAATATCGCCAAAAAGGACAAACGCTGCCCGCGGACAGCACCGAGATTATCAATGCCTAGCGCTACGGCGCGAGATTTTCAACGCGTCGCCCACCAATTGGGTTTCATCTTCAATCGAACTACAGGGAGTCATGAACGGTGGATTCATCCAGACGGGCGAGCTGTTACCATCCCAATTCACGGCGGCAGAGAAATAGGACCACCGCTCTTCTTCAAGATTCTCCGCCAACTCGGAATCTCGGCGGAAGAATTTGCCAAGCTGAGGTAGGCGATTTCTAGTTCATAGTCGGACCCCGGTACTGAGGGGCCTATGACCATGCAACGCGAACAACTGGAAGCCGACGTACTGATCGTGGGCACCGGACCGGCCGGCCTCTCCTGCGCGCTGCACCTGGCAAATCTCATCAAGAATCACAATGCCAGGGGCGCCCCCTTGGCTTCGCTCGGGGCAAGCAAGCCGGAATTTTCCGCGGAAAACATCTACGTGCTCGAGATGCGCCGCGAGACCGGGCCCCTTTACGGAGCGCTCTTGCGTTCTTCATTCCCTGCTGGCTTGTGCAAGCGCATGGCGACAATTTCCGCGACATCTAGGATGGCCATGTCATCGCGCTTCGCATGGCCCGCGGCGTCGTGAAGCATGATGGGGCAGTAGGGGCACGCCACCGCAACCGTGGAGGCCTTTGTTTCCGCAAGCTGGGCGAATCGCCGTTGGTTGGCGCGTTCTTTGGTTTCCTCGCGCCGGTCGTCGGTGATGAAAAGTTGCGCTCCCCCCGCACCGCAGCAGGAAGTGTTTTGACCATGGTGTGAGGATTCCGTCAGCGATACTCCGCAGGCGCTGAGAATCTGCCGGGGCGCTTCGGTGATGCCGCGTCCCCTCGCCAGATAACACGGGTCGTGGTAGGTCACTGTCCCCCTGGCGGGCTGCAGGGGAAGTTTTGGCAGGAGTTTCGCCAGGAGTTCGGAATGGTGCAACACCCGGATGCTGAGCTCGGCGTAGGACGCAATTTGCCGGTAGTCCTGGTCCAGCATCGTGGTGCAGTGAGGGCAACAGGAAAGAATGTTTTTCACGGCGTTTTTGCGGAAAGATTCGATCAGCTTTTCGCTAAGTTGCAAGTAGAGATATTCGTTGCCGGCGCGGCGTGCCGGCTCTCCGCAGCAAGTTTCGCGCGCCAGCACCCCCCAGGAAACACCGGCGGCATCAAGAATCTCCTTCATGGCCGACGCGACCGCCTGCCCGTGAGGATCGAAACTCAGGCCGCAGCCCAGCCAGAAAAGCCACTCCTGGCTGCCATCGAATAAGGGGAACCGCTTTGTCTCGACGAGCTTTTGCCGGGTATCCTGCGCGAGGCCCCAGGGGTTATGCGGCGCGCGTTCCATGGTTGTAAACAGTTGAACGATCTTGTCGCTGGAGACCCGGCCCTCGCTCACCAGCCCGCGGCGCAGGTCGAGGATTTTGCTTCCCACGTGCTCAATGCCCACGGGGCAAACATATTCGCAGGCCCCGCATGAGAGGCATTGGAAGAGATCTTCTTCTGAAACCCATGTCGCGCCCTTTGTTTTCTCCGAAGCCGTTCCCGCGATCACCTCGCCGCCTCGCAGCAGCCCATGCTGCATGCTGAGGATGATTTCCTTGGGGCTGAGAGATCCGCCGGTAAGGTTTGCGGGGCAAAAGTCCGTGCACCGGCCGCATTCCACGCAAGCGTTTATGTCCAGCACATCTTTCCATCGCAAGTCCTTGAAGCGCAGCAGACCCAGATCCTCGCCGTCTTCCCGCAGGGCGCGAGTGGCGCTGGTCGTTTCCGGGCGCAAGAAAATCGCGACTGGCGCAAGAAACAGGTGTAAGTGTTTTGACTGCGGGATCACCACCAGCAACGCCAGGAAGGCGAACGTATGAATCCACCAGTTTGTTTTCCAGGCGGGGCTTGCTACCGGGAACATCCTCCATCCCAACAAGTACGTCACCATCAGTGCCGCAATCAGCGCGGCGACCAGCCCCGACGTCGCTGACAGTGCGCCCAGAGCCTTCGGCCTCAGTACGAATCGCCGGAACGACAACCCCAGGATGGCGATCAGGACGACAACCGCCCAAGCGGCCACAAACGCTCCATACCAACTCTGGTCTTCCTTCGCGTGCTCCAGACCGCGGATCCCGAGATAAAAATGTTTTGCGCTCACCCACGCAAAGGCGAGGAAGCCCCACACGACCATGGCATGCAGTATTCCGACAATCGGCCGATCGCGCACCACGCGATACTGCAAAACAACTTCCACGAAGGTCCGCCAGATCCGCTTACCGATGCTGCCCGAGGGAAACTCCTCCGCTTTGGGGATTCGCGCAAGGTGCCGCCGGTTGAGCGTGTTCCAAAAAAGCCACAGGCTTACAGCCAGGCATGCAAGAACCGCTGCTTGCGACACGCCTTGGAAAAGAAGCGCCACGAACGAAGCGGGTATGAAGGTAACCACTCATCCTCCTTGTGTTGTTGTTCAGAACCACCGGTCACGAGCCTGACCAGGATTGCTGTTGTGCTGCGATGCAACTGGCATTGTACACGGTGTGGCTTTCTTTCGGCTTGTGCGGGCGCTCTTCCCAATCCACTTCATCCTTGGCAGGCTGCTGAAAAGGCCTTTTTCTTTAGGAGGCCGGGGTTTTGGCCCCGGAAGAAAGTCTTTGCGAAGTTTTTCAGCCGCCTGTTCGAGGTAACCAAAGTCCTTTTTCTCCGTGCCGGGCCAAAGATCCTCAGAAAACTCGTGAAATTGTGTCAGGAACTGGGTGACCACAGCTTCCGCCAGTAGGTCTTCATGCGGTTCCACGCTGAATCAGCGGCGGGCTTCTGCGCGGCGGCGGGTTTTCTTTGCGCGGGCGGCGGCGGAGGTGGCGTCGTAGCCCTCGCGACCACCGGATCGCCCTCCACTTTGCCCTGAAAAATCAGCGCGGACCGCACGCGCACTCGCCGCACCAGCACAATCAGGCTGGGGTCATAGTCGGGCTGCACCTTGGCATTCGCGTCGTAGCGCAGCGGCGGCATGAACACTTGGTAGACAGGTTCTGGCTTCTCCACGGGGGGCGGCGCGGTCGCCGGTGGCGAATCGGCTTTACGTTCCTCAGCCACTTTCTTGATCCCCTCGGGTGAGGCCAGCACGCTGACTTCGGTGGCAGCCTGCGCCGGGATTGCCGCCGCCTGTTCTTCACAGGTGCAACTTCCCGCCGCTGTTCGCAGGCTTTCAAGCTGTCCGTTGCTCAACGAAACATCGCCGTTTTGCGGCACCAGCACGCTCTGCCCAGTCAACTGCTGCTCGAGGCGCACCGCCCCTTTGTTCGCGCGAATGCACATGGCGCCCACGGAATCGAGGCCCACCAGTACATCCTCCGGGCCGTTGCCGATCGAAATCGGCCGCGCCTGAATCTGTGGCGTGTACACCGTCAGCGCCAGATCGTTCTCCACGTGCGCATGAATTATGCCCCCCTCCAGCGCCAGCGTGAGCGCGCCGCCCGATTTCAGCACGGAAAAGTGCGCCGAGCCGCAGATGAGGATCTCTCCCCCTTCCACAAGCTTGATGCGCGCCTGCCCGGCTCTCACGCGGACATCGCTGCCGCTGCGCAGAACGGTCCGCGCCTGCCCGTGCACCACTTCCACGCTCATCGGTCCTTCGATGGAGATGGAGTCGCCTTCAATGGCCCCGACGGAATCGCCGAGCGGCGGATTGTCCCCTTGCGCCCGCAGCGGCACCGCCAGGCCGCCCCACACCAAGACCCCAGCGCAGAGAACCTTGCCGATTCTCCGCGTCATCCCTCTCCGGTTGGGGCTATTCACCAAGGCGATTCACTCCGAAACGCGCAACCTCACGGCAACCCTCTTATACTATAGGAAGATGGCAACCCCCGAAAACGGCAAGGAAGCAGCGCCCGTGGCGGTCAGCGCGCACTACGACATCCGCCTGCCCAAACTGCCCTGGCACCGGCGCGTGCAAATTCCCATTATTGCCGCGGCGGTCTTTAGCGTGATCCGGACCGTGGGGCCGACTCTGCGCTTTGAAGTGCTGGGCCGCGCCAAGGTCGAGGCCTTATGGGCAGCGAAGCAGCCCTGCATCTGGGCTTTTTGGCATCGCGTGATTCTGCCCATGGCCTGGTATGGCCGGAATCTTGGCATTGTGGTGATGAACACCACCGCCTTCGACGGCCAGTGGACCCGCAAGGTGATCGAGTGGCTAGGGTTCGGCACCGCCCAGGGCAGCTCCTCGCGCGGCGGCTTGCGCGGCCTGCAAGTAATGGCCAAGCGCATTGAGGAAGGTCTCGATTGCGCTTTCACCATTGATGGGCCGCGCGGCCCGCGCTACGTGGCCAAAGTGGGGCCGGTGTTGCTGGCGCGAATGACCGGCGCGCCCATTGTGGTGTTTCATGTGGGCGTCAAGCGCGGCAAAACCATTCAGCAGACCTGGGATCACTTTCTGCTGCCGGGATTGTTCACCCGCGCGGTGATCATTGCCAACGAACCGATCTACGTGCCTAAAGATGCGGATTCGAAGACGATGAAGGCCAGGCACGAAGAGATGCAGAAGGCCCTGGAACGCGTGCGCGACATCGCGGAAGGGTGGTTTGCGATGAGCGAAGACCAGCGCAACCACTACCGCGCCGAGATTGGACCGTAAGCAGAGGGACTCGCTACACGCACTTGCCCGCATTCGTGGCCGTGGCCATTCGGAGTCCAGCTCAGTTGCCGTCGCGTTCGCCGAGCTTTACGGGAATGTCCAGTTTCTTGGCCCCGCGGTACACCGTGAGCGTCACGGTCTCGCCGGGGCGCTTGCGGTTCAGCAGCACATCCACATCGTATTGATTCGTCACCTTCTGCCCGTCCAACGCCACGATCAAGTCGCCTCCGATGATGATGCGCCGCATGCCCGCCTCGGCCGCACGATCGCCTCCGCGGATCCCCGCGGCGGCCGCCGGGCCGCCTTTCGTGGTCTGCTCCACCAGCAAGCCATCCTGGGCTGGCAGATCGAGCGCCTCCGCCAGCCATCCGCCAACCGGCAGCGTCGTCACGCCGAGATAGGCGCGCCGCACGCGGCCTTCCGTCATCAAGTCGTTGGCGATGAGCTTGGCGGTGTTGATCGGAATGGCGAAGCCGATGCCTGCGGTGGTTCCAGAGGGCGTGTAGATCGCGGAGTTGATGCCGATCACTTCGCCATGCGTGTTGATCAATGGCCCGCCGGAATTGCCCCGGTTGATGGAGGCGTCCGTCTGAATGGCTTGATCGATAAAGGTCGTCTGGCTGGTCTGCACCGTGCGGCCCAGGGCGCTCACCACGCCGGTGGTCAAAGTTGACTGGAAGCCAAACGGATCGCCGATGGCCAGAACTTTCTGTCCCACCTGCAGCGCCGAAGAGTCGCCCAGCGGCAGCGCGCTAAGCTTCTTGCCTTTGGGTTCGACCTTCACCAGCGCGACGTCATTGCGCTGGTCCGCGCCAATGAATTTTGCCGGATAGCGGCTCTGATCGCCCAGAATCACTTCAATCGCCTGTGCACCAGCGACCACGTGATAATTCGTCAGGATAAAACCCCGCGGATCAATCACGAATCCCGAGCCTGCGCCTTCCACCGGCACGGGGTCCATGAAGAAATCGTACTCCGTGGCCTTGGTCAAAATATTGGCGACGGCCGGCGATGCCTGGCGGTAGATGCGCACGTTGATGGATTCGTCCTCGGTCAGCGCTTCATTCTTGCCGGCCACACTCTTCTCGCTCAGAACTGGCTGCGCGCCGATGCGCCGCGCTTCCACCTTTTCCGCCTGCTTCGGGCCGTAGCGCGCGCCCACCCAAAAAGCTCCCAGCACCAGAATCAGTGCCACCAGGATCAGGCGTCCTCGGTTATTCCTCATTCCGTGCGTCATTTGCGTAATACCTCCGCCTTCCCGGCAATTCCGGTGTTCCAGCTCCCTAGTATAGAAAAATACGCGGCGCCCGGCGAATTCCTCGCGGGCCTTACGAAGCGGAGGATTTGCGGAGTCTCGCGGCGAGTGCCCGCACCTGTGCGCGCGTGGATTCCATGGTGCCCGAGCAATCGATGGTGTAGGTAGCCAGGCGAAGCTTCTCCTCCAGCGGAAGCTGCGCGGCGATGCGGCGCTTGGCATCCAGTTCGCTCATGCCGCGCGCTTTCAGCCGCTCGAGCTGCTGCTCCGGCTCGCACCAGGCCACCACCAGCCCGTCGAGTTTGCTCACAAAGCCTGCTTCGACCAGCAGCGCCGCCTCCACAAACGCGGCATCGCGCACGCCGCTCCGTTTCCATTCCTCATACTGGTTGAGAATAATCTGCTCGACGCGCGGATGCAGAATGGCGTTGAGTTTCGCCAGCCTGGCGGGATCGGCGAAGACGATCGCTCCCAACCTCGCGCGGTCAATTCTCCCGTCGGCGCCGGCGAGATCCGCGCCAAACTTCTGCAGAATTTCCTCGCGCGCCGGTTGCCCCGGCTCCAGCAGTTTGTGGGCCACGGAATCCGCGTCGAGCACCGAAAAGCCCATTTCGCGCAGCAGCGCCGCCACTTCGCTCTTTCCGCTGGCAATGCCGCCGGTTAGACCCAATTTCAACATAAACTACGGAACTCTCCATTGACGATCATAAAGCCCGCCTCGCAAAGTGTGCCTACAAAATCGTAAGCGCGGCGCGGCAGAAACTGCTAATGCCCGCCAACCGCAGCGTCGGGAAGACGCCGCCAGCGCGCGGCTTTCACCGTGTTGCTCATCAGCATCGTGATGGTCATCGGTCCAACGCCGCCGGGCACCGGCGTGAGCGCCCCCGCAATTTGCAGCGCGTCGGGATGCACGTCGCCCAGCAGCACATTCCCCTTCGCGCGGAATTTTTCCAGGCGCTCCGGAAAATTGCGCAGCAGCCGCGCGGCTTCCGCCGGGTCGGTGACTTTGTTGGTGCCAACGTCAATCACCGTGGCGCCCGGGCGAATCCAATCGGGCTGCACGTAACCCGCCTTGCCCATCGCCGCGACGACGATGCCCGCGCGGCGGACCACCTCCGGCAAATCGCGCGTTTTGGAATGGCAGATCGTCACCGTCGCATTCGCGTGCATCAGCAGAAGCGCCATGGGCTTGCCGACAATGTCGCTGCGGCCCAGGATCACGGCTTTCGCGCCCTCCAGGGGAATCTGGTAGCGGCGGAGAATTTCCATGCAGCCGGCCGGTGTGCAGGCCACAAGTCCCGGGCGATTGCTGACCAGCTTGCCCAGGTTCATGGGATGGAAACCGTCCACGTCTTTCGCGGGATCGACGGCTTCCAGGATGCGCTTCGCGTCCACCTGCGCGGGCAAAGGCAATTGCACCAAGATGCCGTCCACGCTGTTGTCGGCGTTGAGGTGGCGCACCAACTGCAACAATTGCTCCGTGGAAATGGAAGCGGGCGGCGTGTGCAGCCAGCTCGCCAGGCCCAGTTGTTCGCAAGCCGCGATTTTGCTTTTTACGTAGAGCTGCGAGGCGGGATTTTCGCCCACAAGCACCGCGGCCAGTCCCGGCCGCACACCTTGGGCGGCGAGTTTGCGCGTCTCTTCCTTGAGTTCCTCAAAAATCTGGTCGCGGATTTTCAGGCCGTCCAGGAGGCGTGCGCTCATGCACAGAGAATAGCACAGGGAAACCTGCGGGCAGCGAGTAGCCAGTCGCCAAAAAGGAAGCGCAATGCGTATGCATTGGGATTACCACCACCTGGTGTAGGGGTCGAGCATCGCTCGACCCCATCTCGACACGATGTAAAATCTGTTGTCATCCCGGTTGCTGTTGTGTGCATTGTGAAACCATTCCGCCACGCCAGACTCTAATCCTATGGAGGTGGAACCATGCCACTGTTCGGCGACGATGGCGGGAGAAGGGAACTCGAGAAAAAGGCGCGCGCCGAAGGGCGCCTGCCGCCCGGGCAATCGCTGACCATCAAGTGGCCCGTGCTGCATTATGGCAGTGTGCCGCTGTTCGATCCCGCCAAGTGGGACTTCAAGATCAGCGGCCTGGTGGAAGAGCCGCGCCGGTTTTCCTGGCAGGAATTCCGTGCCCTGCCACAGACCGAGGTGACCAGCGATTTTCACTGCGTCACGCGCTGGAGCCGCCTCAACAACCGCTGGAAAGGCGTGCTCTTCACCGAAGTTGTGAAGCCGGTGCAACTTAAACCCGGCGCGGAGTTCGTCCTCGTCCTCGCGGAAGAGGGCTACACGTCCAACATCCCGTTGAAGGATTTGCAGCGTCCGGATGTGCTCTTTGCGTTTGAGCACGATGGCGAGCCGCTCACCGGCGAACATGGCGGCCCCGTGCGTCTGGTGGTGCCGCATCTTTACGCTTGGAAAAGCGTGAAGTGGGTGCGCGGCTTTATGCTACTAGACCACGAGCGCCTGGGCTTTTGGGAGCGCAACGGCTACCACGCCTACGGGGACCCCTGGAAAGAACAGCGCTACTCCGGCGCCTGATGCCTATTTCTTAGACCTACCCGCAAGGTCACGCGAAGATGTCTCAGTGCGTGAAGCCTGCGCCACGGCCACACGACGAACATCTTTGGCGGGGCCTGCTACGAGAGATCCCCGCTGTTCACTCTCTAAGTGACTGACAATATGTTACTTAACATCTTTCAGGTGTGCCTCTTCGCGGCGCAAGAACGGATCGCCCGGACGATATCAACAGGCTTGGGGGTACCTGCCGCATGCTTGGGAACTTTTGCGTTGGCTGACGGGAATTGTACACAGCACCAACGGAAAGAACGATACGGGAGAATATGTCATGGAAATTTACTCGAAAGCGGCTCTGGCTTTACTGGCTGTGGCGCTTTGCTCCGCTCCGGTCCTGGCGCAGGGCGACCCACAGGATCCGCCACCCGAGCAGCAAGGGCCACAGGGTGGGTTCGGCTCTATGCGCCACGAAGGCCCAGGTGAGGAGCGAGGTCGATGGGGTCATAGACGAGATGGCTTCGGCGGAGGCGAGCGCATGGGCAGGCGCGGTTTCGGCAGGGAGCAAGGGGAATTTGGCCTCGCACGCCTTCTGAAGGACCCGGCCATTCGGGAAAAGCTTGGAATCACCGCCGAACAAGCAGGCATGATTCGCAAACAAGTGTCGGACTTCCGCAAGGCAGAAATTCGCGAGCGTGCAGACCTTGAGGTGAAGCGGGTTGATTTGAGGGACCTGCTCGAAGCTGATAAGCCAGATCGCGCCGCGATCGATAGCAAGTTGCAGGAAATCAGCACCGCGCGATTCGCGCTGGAGAAATCCGCGGTCCACTTCCGTTTGGCCATGCGCGAGGCGATTACGCCCGAGCAACGCAAGAAGCTCCACGAATTGATGAGCGAGCGCTGGCGGCATGGTGGTGGCCCGGTACGTCCCGGCGGCCCACGCGGAGAAAGACACAAGGGTCAGCACGGCCCGACTCCGGCGCCGAATGCGCAGGCGCAGCCGCAGCCGCAACCGAAGAACTGACCAGACCTTCTGACAATTCACCCCGGGCAAGTCTGATGCGGGTGCCTTTCGCTTCTGTGGGGAGGCACCCCTTCTTTTTTCTCTTGCGACTGTTTGCGCACCTTGATTCGGCGATGGCTCTGAGGCTAGGCGATTAAGCGATACCCAGCTCCGTATTGAGGAAGCCCACGAAATACTTCCACACGAGATAGTAGACAATCAGCCCTACAAGAAGCGCAAAGGGGGCCATAACGAACACTTCGTGAGGAACGGTGAAACCGAGCAGCCGAATTGCCTCAGCCCCCCAAGCCTAAGCCCAAGTGCGCAGGCCAATAACGCCCCAATAGGCAAGGTAGGCAGCAGCGATTTCCCCGCCAAGCAGTTTCCTTGTCGTATCAAGAATGGCAGGTAACGCCACACATGCTGCGGTTGCTGACATTTATCTGGAAGCTGGCCAGTTTCCGGTAGCCCCGGGGGGCAAATCCATCCTCACAACCAATGGCTGTGATATAAAACTCTTGGACTTCTCCCGGACGAAAATCTCGACTCGCTCAAGAGTCCCGCAGGAGCAATGATGCCGCCAATAACCAGACGTGAGTTTGTGCAAAGTGGCGCCGCCGCGGTGGCCCTGAGGACGACAGGGCGAGGTCTCTTACCTGCGACGAATCCTCGCGAAACAGGCGAGTCATTCGTTGCGTATCAGGAGCGCCGGCGCAAGGAGCTTTGGAGCTTGCTTGGTGACCTGCCATGGCAGCACCGGGCCGAGAAGCCAAAGCTGCTGAGCACTGAAAAACACGAAGGCTACACTCTCGAACGCCTCGTCCTCGATTTGAACGGCATAGAGCCTGTTCCCGCGCTACTTTTGATTCCCGACAAACGAAAGTCACCTGCACCCGGTCTTCTTTACATGCATTGGCACGCCGGGATGTATGGTCTCGGAAAGGAACAACTTCTGCGGGGCGTTGATGCGCAGCCCGCGTACGCCCCCGTTTGTGTTGAAAAAGGCTTGGTGACGCTGGCCATTGATAGCTGGTGTTTTGGCGAGCGCAAACCTGCAAGTGACGGAAAAACAGGCGAGGAAGATACCTTCAAGCTCATGCTGTGGAAGGGACAGGTGCTCTTTGGAATGATGATGTTTGACGAGTTCCGCGCCCTTGAGTATCTGGCCAGCCGTCCAGAAGTGAATCCCCGAAGTATGGGTGTCCTGGGAATGTCCATGGGCGCAACCAAGGCGTGGTGGCTTGCGGCTCTCGATCCGCGTGTTCATTTGTGCGTGGACGTTTGCTGTCTTACGGATTACGAAGAACTCATAAAAACGCATGCTCTGAGCGCACACGGCGTTTATTACTATGTGCCATCCCTGCTGAAACATTTTCAGACGGCGGACATTAACGAATTGATCGTGCCGCGGCCTCGCCTGAGCGTGAATGGGCGGCGCGACCCTCTGACTCCCCCTTCCGGCGTCGAGAAGATTCGCGACCACCTGCTTCCCCTCTACCGCCAGTATGGCAGGGAAGCAGATTGCCGCATTGAACTGTTCGATTCGGCCCACGTGGAGCTGCCAGAGATGAGGAAACTCATTCTCGAATGGATGGATCGCTATCTCATGGGGAAGAACGCAGCTGGGCTGGACCTTTGAAGAATTTATGGCTGAGTTTCCAGACCTAACGCGCGAGCAGGTCGCCGCTTGCCTGGGCGCGCGAGGTTCCTACTAGTCCTCGAAGAAGTCTTCGTCCACTTTCTTCAAGTACAGCGTCTCATCAATGCGAACACCGACGTTGTGCCGAATCATCAAGGCGGCAAGGCGCTCTCCATCAATAAGCACGATCTTGAATGGATGACGCTCCGCGAAGTTCTGCGCTGGTTGAGTGAAATATGAGGTGGTTACGAACACACCTTTATTTGCTTTGGCCGCTCCGAGACTCCCGCTGAATGCTCTGATCTCTGGTTCGCTGACAGCGTTCTCCGCAACGTAGCGCTTTGCTTGGACATAGACCCGGTCAAGCCCCAAAGCGTCTTGATCGATTACACCGTCGATGCCTCCGTCGCCAGAACGACCGACAATTTTCCCCGCCTCCTCCCGCGAACCGCCGTAGCCCATTGCGAGAAGCAGCGCGACGATAAGGCGTTCAAAAAACGCCGGAGGCGCGGCGAGGATACGATCAAGAAGTTCCTTTTTCAGCGCTGCCTCGATATGCACGACCGTTCCGCGCAGAAGCTCGTCTGGAGTTTCCGCGTGCGGCGGTGCCGTGGCTGTCTCCCCCGCGCCCGTCAATGCTGCGGTTCCCGGCACCTTACCGCGTTCCTTGAATTGGACGAATTCGGCGAACTGCGACAGGTACTTGTTATCAATGCGCGGGGGACCTTCGGCCAGAGACTTCTTTCCCCGGTCAGTGATCTTGAAGTGTGCCCTCTTGGTAGCCTCTAACAGCCCCGCTTGAACGAGGTAGGTTTTTGCCCAGCCCACGCGGTTGGCAAAGGTAGCCTGCTTGCCGCTCGGTAGAATCTGCTGCCGTTCCTCTTCCGTTAGTCCGAAGTCGCGAGCAAGCTGGTCAACTACGTCGCCGATTCGATGCTCTTGACCGTCGCCAGCGACTTTCAAGACTGGCAACATTAGCGTTTCATAGTCTGGTATGGCCATTCAGCGAGCCCCGAAACAGTCCAACTGGTAATCCTGAATCTATCCTGAAACAGAATGATAGCACTAAGGGCAAGAGGCTACGGAGGTTCCGACCTAGGTTGGCGCTTGTAGTTTCGTGATAGGCTGATCAAAGATCGACTTTTGGGTTGTCCAGAACAAAAGTGAAGCAGGACCTGTTCCTTGAAGGTTCCACCGTGACAGAGGATCTCGACTTGAAGGATGACTCCGAACACTCCGAACGGTTGGCCAAGGTATTCGAGAACGTGTTAATGCTCAGTGTGAATGAGAGCGTGGTCGCTGCCCAGCTTGAAGCGTTCAAGATTTTCCACCTTGCAGACCTGGACCTCACAAAAGGAAGCGTGCTCAAAACCAACTTGCGCGACCTGTCCATTGCACTGGGCGGGCCACCAAGACTGATTTTTGTAAAAAATGGAGAACCGCGGCCGCGGTTTGACACTTATGCCGATGCTGCGATTACCGAGGCTATTGATGCGTTCATGCTCGCTCGGTCTTCGATTTGTCGAACGCATATGTATCTTATCGGCAGCGGGATCATTAAGCAGCACCCCGAAGTCGTGAATTGGCCCGACGATCCAGAAATTCGAAGGATTTTTGTCAGCAATGTCGAAGGGTATTTCTGGGAGCATGCGGAAACCTCCTATATTCGTCTGGCGTCTTTTTGGGACCGTGTTGGGCAACTCCTAGCTTTTGCGTTCTTCAATATTCGTCAATACGAGCACGATGTATTCTCTGCCGTAATGGACCGCATTTCTGCGAACTTTCTACCTATGAACGAGACCAGTGAGCCGCCTGTTGCGTGGGAGCGACTAAAAGCATTCCAAAAAACCCCCAAGACCGATGGACTGCAATGGCTGTCTCGTCGCCGCAACCTTCTCATCCACTCTTTACATCTTCGCCCTCCGCGAGAGAATGAGCCAGAGAGTCCGATCTTTACAAGCGCGTTTAATCATCTGGACCAGGCAATTCGAGAAAGGCTGCGGCAGGGCACGGCGGAGGAGGAAGTTGGTTTGCTTCATCAACATCTGTCAGTGGCGGCGGCATTGTTTCCAGACGCAGTCGAGGTCGCGCTAACAGAATCTCCAATTGCAGGTCGCGCCTAAGCCGCCCTTCAGGGTGTCCAGATTTCAAGGACCTGCTTAGTCTCGCTCTTTGTACCATTTGTCGTTCTGAATCTGATACTTCAGCGCCCGGAGCGTCTTTGGAGCAATGTTCTTTGCTTGGTGGCGAACAAACTCTGGCAAGTATTCGGTCCTGCATAGCACAGCTGACCATATCTGACCGTTACGCACTGATGCCTCCGCTAAGGCTTGCGCTTCGACCGGCCTGAGCTTGCGGAAATATGGCACTAGCGGAGCCATGCGTGCTTCCGCATACCGAAAGCTGCCAGCGTCCGAGGCGATTCGGATTAGGCCGGGCAGAATCTTCCGGGGCATACGCTGTACGAGCGGGTCAACGAGGAGCTCGAGTGTAATGCCGTCCTTGGCGATCCTCCGGCTTTGCACGTGAGATATAAACCCAAACGGGGTAGTGCCGTCGAGCGAAATCGGTGCAATCGTCACTTTAGGACGCGAGATGATGAACCCTACTTCCTGCGGTGCCCACTTGGATGCGAGAAAATCTTCGCTGAGGAGGGGGACAAAGAGGTCACAGCATTTTAGTTCCTGGATTATTCGTGTGCGCCATTCGTCGGAAACGTGCAGGTCGTCGTGCGCCAGAAATGCTTCAATACCCACCTCCGCCAGCACACTCTTCGCTTGCGCCCCAAATTTACGATCTTTATGCGAGTAAGAGATAAAAGCAGTTGCCTTTGGCCGCCTCGTACTTTTCTTGCCCTTGATCGCCATCAGTTGCACCTCCTTTCACGCATATAGTGCCTTCCTGCCAAGGCCCAATTAGCATACCGGCACGTCCCCGACCTCATAATAGGCGCTCTAGTTCCTCAGTATAGGTGATCCTGAGTGGGATTTCCTGGGGGTGACGCACTCTGGCCTGTCTTTTATGACTTTTGAGAAGGATGGGAGGTTTTTCCTTCCATTTTGTCACCGCCGGAGCAGTTCAACCCATTTGACTGCCGTTGAGTCAGTCGCCCTGATACCAACCAGCCGAAAAACATGAGCGCCCGGGCTCATCACCTAGGCGCTTCGCCTAACTGAAAACTAGTAGATGTCGTACTGCTCCCAGTGCAGCGTGGCATCCGACTGGATAAGGACGAGCATCAGCGGCCAGGTGCGGACGAGGGAACCACGTCGAGACTGCGGGCGGCAAACTCGATGACCGCCTGGATCTGGCCGCGATCCAGCCCCTCAAACCATTCCATAATGTCGTCGATGTTGGCGCCCGCTTGCAGGTTCTCAAAGATGACGGAGACCGGCATACGTGTACCCCGCAGCACCCAAGCGCCGCTCACTTTTCCGGGGATGCTTTCGACGGCCGGACATTGGGACCAATCCAGTGCGGGCATACAACACCTCTTCAGCAATCATCGTACACCTGTTTGTGAAATCCGAAAACGCAGCAAAACGCCCGGGCTCATCACCCGGGCGTTTCGCCTCACTGAAAACTAATAACTGAAAACTGATCACTAGTAAATGTCGTACTGCTCCCAATGCAGCGTGGCATCGGACTGGATGATGATGTGCTTGTGCGCGTTCTGTTCGAGTTCATCGATCAGGATGGACTCGCGCGTCTTCAGCGCCTTGGCGATTTCCGGGTGCACGCGCAGCGTGAGGTTCGGCCCTTCATGATCGGCCACGGCCATCTTGCGCGCTTCCGACTGAATTTCGTAGCAGAGCGTGGGGATGGACTTGACCATGCCCGAGCCCGTGCAATACGGGCAGGGCTGGCAGAGCACGCGTTCCAGGGCCTGTTTGGTGCGCTTGCGCGTGATGCAGACCAGGCCGAATTCGTTGAACGAAAGCGCTTTCGACGGCGCCTTGTCCTGCTCCAGCGCCGATTGCAGCGCCATCAGCACTTTTTCTCGGTTGCGTCGCTCTTCCATGTCGATGAAGTCCACCACAATGATGCCGCCGAGGTCGCGCAAACGAATCTGCCGCACGATCTCCTTCACGGCCTCCAGGTTGGTCTTGACGATGGTGTCTTCCAGGCGCGTCGAGCCCTTGCCCACGAATTTTCCGGTGTTGACGTCGATCGCCACTAGCGCTTCGGTATGGTTGATAACGATGTAGCCGCCGGACTTCAGCCACACTTTGGCGCGCAGCGCCTTGTCCAGTTCGTGTTGGATGCCGAACTCCTCGAAGATCGGCTGCTCCTTGGTGTAGAGCTTGACCTTGTTGACGAGCTTTGGCTGGAAGCGGCTGACGAACTCCACCACCTTGCTGTATTCCTCTTCGTTGTCAATCCAGATGCCCGTGAAATCGTCGCTGACGTAGTCGCGCAGGATGCGCTCGACCAGGTTCAGGTCGCGGTGCAGCAGGGAGGGCGACTTTCGCTCGTCGTTCTTGTGCTTGATCTCATTCCAGGTTTTGCCCAGGAACTCGATGTCGGTGCGGATTTCATCGTCCGTCGCGCCGCCTGCGGCCGTGCGCACGATGAAGCCGCCCGGATAGCTGCCCCGCGCTTCGCCCACCAGACGGCGAAGGCGCGAGCGGTTTTCCGCGCTGGCAATCTTGCGGGAAACGCCAATGTGGTCGATCGTCGGCATGTACACCAGGAAGCGTCCCGGCAAAGCCACGTGGCTGGTGATGCGCGCGCCCTTCTTGCCCAGAGGTTCCTTGGCAATCTGCACGACGACATCCTGGCCGGCCTTCAGCATTTCGGAAATGAGCTGCGGACGGCGCTGCGGTGCGTGCCCGCCATGCTGCCCACGGTGAGGACCATGTGAATGGCGCTCAAAACGCCCGCGTCCCCGGTCGCCTCCCCGGTCACCACGATCTCCTCGATCGCGGCGCCCGTCGTGGCGTCCACGCGGCCCACGGTCATCCCGGCCGCGTCCACCGCGCTGCGGCCGCTGGAAGCGGGAGCGCGGGTTGCTGCCGATGCGCGCCGAATCACGCCGCACAAATTCCTCGCGCGGTGCGCTCGAACTGCGCGGGCTGCGCGTTTCGCCGGGAAGAAGCACGACGTCTTCCTCGACGCTCATTTCGCTGGAGGCGCCCTGTCCCGCAATGGACCCGTACCGTTCTTCTTCGGTGCGCTCCCCACCTTCTTCGCGATCGAAAGCTGCCTTCGCCGCCTCGATCACTTCCTGATGTTCTTCCTGCTCTTGACGCTCTTCGCGCTCGTCCTGCTCTTCCTCGGATTCTTCATCGCCGCGCTCGCCTTCCTCCTGCTCCGATTCTTCGGCAACGCCTTCCTCGATCAGGTGGTCCTCGACCCCCTGCGCGTCTTCGCGAGCTTCCACGTGAAAATCCTCGTGGTGCTCCTCGTGGGAATCTTCGCCTTCTTCTTCAAAGACCGGACCGCCCGCGTGCGAATCCGCTTCGGCCCTTGCCTGGGTCTCTTCATGCTTGGCTTCGACCAGCCGCGAAGAAAGCGCGGAGAGTTCTTCTTCGCTAAGGCCGGAGGTTCCGTTGTGATGCGCCTCCGCGTGGGCTTCCTCGTGGTGCTCTTCCGCGCGCGCCGTCTCCTGCTCGGGGGATTCGGCGGCCGCGTGAGCCTCTTCCCGCGGTACTTCACCGCCAGCGGCCTGTTCGCCTGCCGTTTCGGTGTCCGCTAGAACCCAGTGTGGCAAGCTTCCGGAGAAACGCCGTGGCACTCCGGAGTTCGGCTGCATGCCGGCCGCCGGACGCGCGGGCTGCTGTTCAAAATCGGGCTGGCGCTCCTCTGGCTCGTGGTCTCCCAACGGCTCGACCGGCGGTGGCACCGGACGCTCGCGATACTTGGCGAGCGATTCACCCGGCAGGACGATGTCGTCCTCCTTCCGCTCGACCGGCGTGCCTGGGCCGCGATCACCCGAAGGGCGGCGATTGTCAAAGCCGCGCGAATCGCGTTCGCCCTGCGGCGAAGCGTATTTCGAGGGAGGCAGATTTCGTCCGCCTGGGCCGCGGTGCCGTCCACCGCGATCGCGATCATTGCTTCCGCTGCGCCGGCGTCCCCAGCGCCCTCCCCGCCCGCGTCCGCGATCGCCACGGTCTCCGCGATCCCCGCCACGGTCCTGACCCGGGCCGCGATCGTTTCCAATGCGCGGCGGATAATTCCGTGTGGGGTTGTAGGAAGGAGCAAAATTCTGGGGAGCAGAGGCATTGGAATCCGGCTGGCGTTCCTCGGTTTCGGAAACTTCCGCGTCCCCGCCGGGTTCTTCGCCGCGCGGCGCATCAACTGCGTTGCCCGGTTCTACGGAGTGATTCGGCTCGTGGCCGTGATACTCTTCGCCACCCGCCCGCTCCTCGTAGCCTCCGCGGTCTTCCGTTTCTTCGTCAAAGCGCACCTCTTCGTGCCCCGCCACCGCCGCCAGCGTTTCCCCCGGCAGAACTTCGATGGCCGGTTCTCCCTGAGCCGCCAGCGCGGGCGTGGGCCCATCTCCGTGCGCCTGACCGTGATCGTAATCCTCGAGGTTTTCGAAAACGTCGCTGACATACAGGAACGCGTCGCCATCCAGGCCGATATCCACGAATGCCGATTGCATGCCCGGCAGAACGCGCGTGACTTTTCCCTTGTAGATGCTGCCCACGAGCGCGAACTCTTTCTCACGCTCAATGTAGATCTCGACTAGCTGTCCTTCTTCCAAAATGGCGACGCGTCGCTCATGCGAGCCCGCCGATATGACCAATTCTTTCGACATGAAAACTCCTTAGGATGCACCGCCGCAGGAACCTCTCGCTCGGGGGTCCAAGGCAGGGCGCCGCCCAGACGCAAGTCGGGGCACGCTGGCGACAACTTTACGCTTGCGGCATTGCGTTCGTAGCCGGAGGGAAGGGCCGCGGCGCGGCTCTTGTACTTCTTTGACCTTCTGCTAACGAGGCTAGGCCGTTGCCGGGATTTCACCGGGGTAACGGCGGACGATGCTATCCTCACTCTTCAGATTCCTTCTTGATTAGCAACCCCGGCTTCAATCGGGGCCGCGGAACCGGCGCAACCTCCCTGAACTGAGATGATGCGCTCGGGGACTGGCTATGACTTAGTTAACGAATCGGCGCAGCCGGACATTCATTACCAGGCCAATCGCCAGGAATACAAACAACGTGGCCGATCCTCCGTAGGACATCAGGGGCAAAGGGATGCCCGTTACCGGCATTGCCCCGATGACCATAGCCACATTCACCAAAACGTGAAAGCCCAACGCCGCTGCCACGCCCATGACCAGAAACATTCCCGCGCGGTCCTTCGCACGCTGGGCGTTCTGCACTAAACGCAACAACAACGCCATGTACAGCCCCAAAGCAAGCAGCACGCCTTTGAATCCTTGTTCTTCCGCCCAGGCCGACATTATAAAGTCGGAGTACCGGACCGGAATGTACCCAAGTTGATTCTGGCTGCCGTTGCTGAAACCCTTCCCCCAGAAACCGCCCGAGCCCACGGCTATTTTCGATTGCAAAACCTGGTAGCCGGAGCCTTTCGCGTCTTCTTCGGGATGTAAGAACGATGTAACCCTTTCCTTCTGGTATGGCTTCAAGAAATGCCACCCGGCGGGTAGCATCAAGACGCCGATTAATACGATAGCCGCAGCGTGTTTCCATTGCAGCCCCGCCAGAAATGCGCCGACGACCAACATGGGCACTAATACAAGGGCGGTGCCCAAATCGGGCTGCTTCAAAATCAACGCCAACGGCAATCCAACGATCAACCCTGCTTTGATCAAATCCTGCAGGGAGAGCTCATCCGTGCGCACCTCCGTAAAGAAGCGCGCCAACACTATGATTATAATCAATTTGACCAATTCTGACACCTGGAGAAATTCTCCCAGGACGGGGATCCATCGTTTGGCCCCAAAGCGCGTGTGGCCCACCAATAAAACCGCCAATAACGCGGCAATCCCGATAATGTATAAAATGGGCGCCTGATCCATGATCACGTGATAATCCACTCGGGAAAACGCGAACATCAGCACCACGCCCACCACTAGCCAGCGGATCTGTTTCAAATGCATCCCCGTCAGCGCGCTGCCGTGTGTCGCGGAGTAAATCTCAATCACGCCTAGCGCACAAATCGCCGCCAGGATGGCCACCAGCCACCAATCGTAATCTCGTGTTCCGGGTGCGTCCCTCATTCCGTCTCTTCCCGCATGGCCCTCAGTTGGGGCGCGGCTTCTTGGGCGAATCCGCCGGCACAACCGCGGCAGACTGCTCCGGTTTGGTCACTGCCTTTGGGCTCTCCGCCACTTCCGCCTTTGCGCCATTCCCAAACTCATACTTCTGGTAATCCACGGTGTACTGCCCTTGGCCTTTTTTCGCTTTCTTGTCGTAATAAGCCTTGATGATGTCCCGCGCGATGGGAGCGGATGCTAGATTGCCGTGCCCACCCTCTTCAACTAAAACGCTGACCACAATTTCGGGATTCCGGCGGGGGGCATAGCCAACAAACCACGCGTTGTTCTTGAACTCGTCCTTGCCCTTGCCGTAGCGTTCCTTCGCTTCGCCTCCGATCACCTGCGCTGTGCCGGTTTTTCCGCAGAATTCGATCCCCTCCAGCTTGACTGCCCCGGCTGTGCCGCCTTCGTTCACAACCCCGTACAAACCCTGAGTCACCTGTTCGACAGTGTTTTCGGAAAGGTCCACGTGCACATTCTTCAGCAAGCTCAGTGGTCCGGAAACGCTCCCAGCACCGCCATGCGTGTCCCCGGCGTTCTGCGTAGTCGTGTCGGCAATCTGCCCATCCTTCAGCAAGTGCGGCTGCTTGAATTCGCCGTCAGAAGCCACGCCGCCAACCATGCGCGCCAGTTGCAACGGCGTAACCGTCACCGCGCCTTGGCCGATGGCCACCGAAATCGTTTCCCCCGGATACCACTTGCGGTGATAGACGCGCTCCACCCATTCCTCCGACGGCACCAGCCCCGCTTCCTCCGATGGCAAATCAATTCCCGTCTTGGAGCCCAGCCCCAGCAATTTTGCGTATTTCGCGATGCGGTCAATCCCCATCCGCTGGCCCACGTTATAAAAAAACACGTCGCAGGAATGGATGATGGCCTGGTGCAGATTCACGACGCCGTGCCCGCCCTTGCCAAACACGTGGCATTTGAACATCCGCCCGTAGAACACCGCGTAGCCCGGGCAAAACACCGTGAAATTTTCCGGCGGCACTTTCTCTTCCAACATCGCCGTGGCCATCACGACCTTGAACACCGAGCCCGGCGCCAATTGCGCCTGGGTCACGCGATTCAACAGCGGGCGATCCTCATCCTCATTCAGGCGCTGCCACTCTTCCTTGGAAACGCGCACGGCAAAGTCGTTCGGATCGGGCGCCGGGCGGCTGACAAACGCCAGCACTTCCCCGTTTCGCGGATCGAGCGCCACGATCGCGCCCTTCTTGCCCGCCAGCGCGTTCTCCGCCACCTCTTGCAGGTCGTAGTCAATCGTCAACTGAATCTGCTTGCCTGGCGTGGCTTCCTGTTGCGAAAGGCGCCCCACTTCCTTACCCACGCTGTTGACCACCACCCGCCGCATCCCGTCCGTGCCCATCAGCAGGTCGTTATACTGCCGCTCCAAACCCGACTTGCCCGCGAAGTCGCCGGGCCGCAGCTTGCCGTTGCTCGCTTCGATCTGCTGCTCGCTCACTTCCCCCACATAGCCGCTGGCATGCGACATGAATCCGCCCGGCAGGTACCTTCGCCGGTGCACCATGAGCATCTCCAGCAGCGGAATATCCGCGCGGTGCGATTCGATGAACGCCACATCCGCCGGCGTCGCTTCCGGCTTAATCACAATGGGCTGGAATTTCGGCAGGTTGATCGTGTTGTTCAACTGATCCTTCAAATCGTCGAGTGACAACCCCAGCCCGTCGGCAATCGCGGGAAGATTCTTGTCCACGGCCACGGCATCGTCGCGCAGCAGCAGCACGCTGAACGAGGGGTAGTTGTCCACCAGCACGCGCCCGTCGCGGTCCAGCATGCGTCCCCGCGGTGCAATAATGGGAATCGCGCGCACCCGGTTGCGCTCCGCCAGTTGGCCGTATTTATCCGAATCGATGACCTGGAGTTTCCAGAAGCCTAGGAGCAGCAACGTGATCATGCCCACGATCACGTAGGAGGCCGCCGCCAGACGTTCCTGCGGCAATCGATTGTCGTTGCGAAACCAGTACGACACGAAGAACCTGCGCGCGAGCGCTCTTTTCTTCAGGGCTGAGCGGTGCCCGCTCGCGCAATCTCTCTATTTGCAGCGAAGAAGCTCGTATAGTCCGTTCGACGAGGACCGCCAAAGCCTCCGATGACTCGACAAATTTCTACCCTCGCCGCCCGGCTCCCGAATCCGTCATCTTTCAGAAGTCTCACTAAAAGTAGCACTTGCCCACGGGGGGCGCAACCCGTCCCAAAGGGTAGGTGGCGGGTCATGCAACGCTCTGCGACGGCTCGGGGAAGGTACCGCGCTGTTCCCTTGGGCATGGCTGCTAACCCCAACTTATGTGATGCGCACCCATACCCCTAGTGCCGCCAGCTTAACCTCTCCCCTACGGCCTTCGGGCAGGCAGTGTTTCACTTAGAGACTTTTGGGTACTAGGTCAGTGGCCGGTCAACGTTAATCAGGAGTCTCCGCTCGATTTCCTGTATCCTACCGGGGCCTGAGCTTCACACCTTTTTTCGCCGTGAAATAAGCCGCGAAATAGGAAGCCGCCAATAGAAGAGAGCCGATGGTCGTGGTGGAATCGTTGGGACCAATGTACTGGGGCGCTCCCCATTTACCAAACTGGGCGACGACGTAGCTCAAGGCTGCGAAACCGGACAGAACCACCAAGACAAGCCACGCAAGATATCCAAGCGTCTTAGTCCTGCCCATCGCGAATCCTGCCGCGACGGCAATCGACCCGACCAGAATGGCAAAAATGGAGAGACCGTTTTCGCCCGACTCGGAGCCCGGAAATATCCAGTAGTGCAGCCGATATATGTCGAACGAAAAAGGGTGAATTAGTCCTCCAAGCACCGCAAGTAACGGACCAGGACTGATCAGGTGATACCACACATTGGCCACTATGAGGCCCGAGCCTCGTGCCTGTCCCAATAGCCCGACAAGCAGATATGTCAGCCCGCTGAAAACAAGATAGCCGATGGCCCAGCGGCGGTACGGGGGGATTTCAGTGCCGAAGATAAGGGAAATTCCATAGCTAAGGCTGCAAATAAGCAAAATCGATCCAACCGTCGGGTTCAATGTGCGCTGGGTCCAAGGAATGAACAAAACGACTACAACCGCGATTACAATGAGAACTTGCGAGAGTTTTTGCATGTCCTTACTCGATGTGACGCGTATCTGAACCTGTGATGGGAACTGTGGAATTGACTCAGTTACAGCATATGTTAACACCCGTGCACGCCTAACCGCCAGCATCAGACCTGCGGTTAGATTGTGCCGAACGCGTATGACTTGCTATGTGACGCTCAATGCCTGGTAAGTGAGGCTAATCGGAAACTGACCCACGACCGACTTTTGGCGTTTCGTGCTTCCCGCGGAATCAACTACAATTCTTAGTTCTCCATGGCCTCTCTTTCAGATAAGCCGTTGCGACTCGCGCTCATTGGAATGTCTGGCGCGGGCAAATCCTATTGGACCAAAAGCCTTGCTTCTCTCGGGTTCCCCGCAATTTCCTGCGACGACCAGATCGAAGCGCGCCTTGCTTCCGTCCTGCAAGCGGGGGGATTCAGCGGGATCAATGGCGTGGCCGCGTGGATGGGCTGGCCGGACCGCGCCACGTATGCCGAACGCGAGGCGCAGTACCTGGCGGAAGAGACCGCGACGCTCGACGAAGTCCTTACCGGCCTGGAAAAGAATCCGCACCACCAACTCATTTTGGACACGACCGGCAGCGTGATTCACTGCGGGAACCATTTGTTGCATAGACTGCGGCGGCTGATGACCATTGTGTATCTCGCGGCTTCCGCGGGCGAGCAGCAGCTTTTGATCCGGCGCTACCTGGAATATCCCAAGCCCGTTTTGTGGCGCGGAGCGTTTCAGCCAAGACCCGGTGAGAGACCGCAGGAAACGGTGGCGCGCTGCTACCCGGCGCTGATCGCTGCGCGCCGCCAAAGCTATGAAGCGCTGGCGCACTGCACCGTGCCGGTGGCCGGATTGCGGGAATTGTCGCTCGGATCCGAGAACGCCGCGGCATCAGCCGGTGAACGATTTTTGGTAGAAATCAGGGAGCAACTTGCGCACCGGAATTAGCCGGGTCCACACGAAACGCCGATGAGATACCGCAGCACCTCCGGCAAGGCCCCGCTCACCTCCCTGCGAGGCGCGACTCTCCGCGGCCTTGCGCCCGATGGCGGCCTGTACGTGCCCGTAGAGATCGCGCGCCACACCCCCGAGGAACTCGAGGAGTTTCGCCGCCTGCCCTTCACGGAAGTTTGCTTTCGCGTGGTCCGGCCATTTGCCACGCCGGATGTGCCCGAGGAAATCCTTTGGCAGATCGTCGCCGAAGCCATCAATTTTCCGGTGAAGCTCGTCTCCCTTTCGCCGGCGCTGCATATCCTCGAGCTGTTTCACGGCCCCACGCTGGCTTTCAAGGATTTCGGCGCGCGGTTCATGGCTCGCCTTATGGGCTATTTCGTACGCGGAGAAGAACGGCAACTCACCGTGCTCGTGGCCACTTCCGGCGATACCGGCAGCGCCGTCGCTCACGGTTTTCTCCGTGTGCCCGGTATCCGCGTGGTGATTCTGTATCCCTCGAAGCGCATCAGCGAAGCCCAGGAAAAGCAATTCACCACGCTGGGCGAAAACATCACTGCGCTGGAGGTTTCCGGCACCTTTGACGATTGCCAGCGCCTGGTGAAGCAGGCCTTCGCCGATGAAGCGCTGAACCACCGCGCCTTTCTCACCTCCGCCAATTCCATCAACGTCTCGCGCCTGCTGCCGCAGATGTTCTATCACGTCGCTGCTTACCGCCAGTTGCCGGTGGCCTCCGTGCCCCTGATTGTCTCGGTGCCCAGTGGAAACTTGGGCAATCTGACAGCGGGGCTATTCGCGAAGCGCCTGGGACTGCCGGTGTCGCGATTTATCGCGGCGACCAACGCCAACGACGCGGTGCCGCGCTATCTGCTGAGCGGGGAATACCGGCCGAATGCGGCCATTGCGACCTACTCAAATGCGATGGACGTCGGCAATCCCAACAATTTCCCGCGCTTGCTGGATTTGTGCCGCAACCGCATCGAAAACGTGCGCAAAGAAATTTGGGGCCAGAGCGCCACCGACGAAGAAACACTGAAGCAGATGCACAACGTGTGGGACCGTTTCCGCTATATCAGCGACCCGCACACCGCAGTAGGCATTCACGCCTGGGAAGCGTACCGCAAGGAACACTCCGAACCGTCTCAGGGCCTGGTGCTGGCCACCGCGCATCCCGCCAAATTCGCCGAAATCGTCCAAAAGGGAATTGGCATTGCTCCGCCGCTCCCTTCGCGCCTCGCCGAATACTTGAATCGTCCCAAGCTCTCTCTCCCCATGACCGCCGCCTACGACGACTTCAAGCAGTTCCTCCTCGCCCACTAGGCCAACCCGCGTTGCTTCCCACGAAAGAAAAATGATCTCGTCCCACTGCGGAATGAGCTCTACGTCAAGATTGTAGCTCAGGCCTTTGAGGCCTGAGGGTTTTCGTCAGTTCCAGCTGACTCACGAGTGGGCGAGACTGAAAGTGCATGTCGCGAGGCCGATGCTAGGGAGAGGAACGTCCTCACCCCTTAAAGGGGTGAGCTACAGGAGTGTCGGATAAATTGGGGTGGCTCACGAACTGCGGCGCAACCGGTCCAGCAGCAAAAACAGCGGCACGCTGGCCACGGCGTTCAACGCGGCGGCCATGGTCAGGTGCATGTTGAACCACGGCTCCGGCTGCGCCAGCAGCAACCGCCGCGTCAGCACCATCACGGCCTGGTGCAGCACAAAAAATCCGGCCGTCAGCGCAAAGCGCGCCAGCGGATGCTCGGTATCCAGCCGCGCGCCAATGGACGACGCCAGATAACCCACCACCGTTTTGGCAATGCCGTAGAGTCCCAGCGGCACGGTGGGTCCGCTCAAACTGTCCTGCAGCAATCCAATCGTCGTGCCAAGCAGCAAACCCGTGGAAGGATTGCGCCGGCTCAATCCGAAATAAATCGTAATGAGCAGCGGCAGGTCCAGAAAGTCCAGTCTGCGCACATACACCGGAAACACCGCTTGTAGCGTCAGCGCCAGGATGGTCACTCCTGCGATCGCGCCCGGAAAGAATTTGTGCACTTCAATGTGCGTATCGCCCCTGCGCAGCTCAAACGTGTCGTTCATGGTTTCACCACCGCTGGCGGCGCCGTTGCGGGAGTCTCCGCCGGCACGCTCGGCCCTGGCGCGCTCTGCGCTTCCGCTTCTTTCTGAAAATCGAGCGACTCCTGCGTCAGCAGTACAAACACTTCTTCCAGCCGGTCGAGTTTCGCCGCGGGTTTTACCCGGATCTGCTTAAAGGGATTGCCTGCCTTCACATCCAGCACCGTGCCCACCGGCACGTCGCGCGGGAAAATCCTGTCCATGCCGCTGGTCACGATCTTCTCGCCCACATTCACCGTTTCGTCGGTGGGCACATACTTCATCGTCAGCATCGGCTCGCCCGTGCCGCCCACCGGGCTCTGAATCCGGGACTCCACCAGCATCGCGCCGATGCCGCTGTCCTTGTCCGTTAACACCAGCACCTGCGCCGAGTCACGGTACGCCTCGATCACCTTGCCCACCGCGCCATCCGGCGTGATCACCGGCTGATTGCGGTGAACGCCGTCGCGCTCGCCGCGGTCGATTTCAATCGTGCGGCTCGCCGTGCCGGCGCTCGCGCCAATCACCCGCGCGCCCATCATCGCCACTTTTTCATTGGAGGCTTTGAACTGCAGCAGCGTGCCAAGCCGGTCCGCTTCCGCCGCTTTGCTCTGCAGTTGTGCTATGGCCAGCCTCAGCGCGTCATTCTCAGTGCGCAGCGCTTCGTTCTCCCGCGAAGTGTTTCGCAGCGCGAAATAGTGATGCCAAACGTCGCGCACGTTCCCGACGCCCCAGGCTCCCGCGCGCTCGAACGGCGTCACCATGGATACCGCCCACACGCGGATCAACCGCCCACGCGAATCGCGCTTGATCTGTACCGCCAGCATCAGAATCTGCGCGAGCAGCACGCCCGCCAGTAGCGCCAGCGACCGATGTCTTGAGGGAATCGCGACCATGTTTGCGCGTTTTCCGTAGCCTTCAGGCTGGGAACGAAGGGTCCGAAACTCTTTACTTCATACTTATAACTGAAAACTGAAAACTTTATACTGCTTCAATCAATGCACACCATGCGCAGCAACTTGAAATCGCTCAGCATTTTGCCTGTGCCCAGCACCACCGACGCCAGCGGATCATCCGCAATCGACACCGGCAAGCCGGTTTCCTCGCGGATGCGCTTGTCCAGGTTCTTCAACAGCGCGCCGCCGCCCGTCAGCACGATGCCGCGGTCGCTGATGTCCGCGGAAAGTTCCGGCGGCGTGCGTTCCAGCGCCACGCGGACGGCATTCAAAATCGTCGCCACGCATTCGCTCAGCGCTTCCCGGATTTCGCTGTCGTCAATCGTTACCGTGCGCGGCACGCCCTCGATCAGGTTGCGCCCCTTCACTTCCATCGTCAGGGGTTTCTCCAGGGGATACGCCGAGCCAATCTCCATCTTGATCTGTTCCGCCGTGCGTTCGCCGACCAGCAGGTTGTACTTGCGCTTCAAATACTGCATCACGGCTTCGTCCATCTCGTTGCCCGCCACGCGCACCGACCGCGAATACACGATCCCGCTCATGGAAATCACCGCGATGTCCGTGGTGCCGCCGCCGATGTCCACCACCATGTTTCCGCTGGGCTCCTCGATCGGCAGCCCCGCGCCAATCGCCGCCGCCATGGCCTGCTCCACCAGATAGACTTCGCTGGCGCGCGCCCGGTACGCGGAGTCCTGCACTGCGCGCTTTTCCACCGGCGTGATTTCGCTCGGCACCCCGATGACAATGCGCGGGTGCACCAGCACGCGCCGGTTGTGGGCCTTCTGGATGAAATACGTCAGCATCTTTTCCGTGACCTTGAAATCCGCGATCACTCCGTCCTTCATCGGCTTGATGGCCACAACGTTTCCCGGCGTGCGTCCCAGCATGTCTTTCGCTTCGCGCCCCACCGCCACCACTTCGCCGGTGGCTTTGTTGATCGCCACGATCGAAGGTTCGTTCACGACAATCCCTTTGCCGTGCGCGAACACCAGCGTGTTCGCCGTCCCCAGATCGATCGCCAGGTCGGAAGAAAACAGACTGAACACCGACCTCAGGTTATATCCATTCTTCGTCATTACTGCTTTCCCCCTGCGGAGAGGATCCTGCCAGGTAGGATCTCTGCGTGCCCGCCCCGAACCCTGCAACCTTCCATTGTCCCCGGATTCGGTGCTGCACGCAAAAGCGCAACCCGCCGTTCCCCAAGCTCACTTCGGCACTACGATGGAAACCTCGCGTTTCGCCGTTCCGCCGCGGCGGTTGGACCCGATCACCACGATGGTGTGCTGGCCGGGTTCCAGCGGCTCCGTGAAATGGCGGAAAGTTCCGTCGGGCGAAATATTCGCCACCGGCTGGCCGTTGATGATCAGCGCCGCGCCCGGCTCCGTCTTGCCGATCAGCTCGGCGACGCGCCCGTGAATCTGCGTGCTCTCAATGTCCAGCAGCATTTCCTGCGTTTTGCCCTGGGCCACCAGGGTGAACTTGAATGTTTCGCTGAATTCGCTGGTCTCCTTCTTGGCGTCGGATGCGGTCACGTTCCAGAAATAGTCGCCGGCTTCCAGCCCGCTCACTTCGGTGCTCGTGCCGCTCGCATTCACTTCCTTGATCAGCCTCGTGAACATCGTCGTCGGGCTGATGCGCAGCGTGTACCCCACCGCGTCTTCCACCGGCTGCCATTCAAACCGGATTTGCGCCGTCTTCGGAGTCTCCGAAATAATCGGCGCCAGATTCAGCGGGGATACCAGTCCCGGCGGCGCCAGCACATTCGATTTCTGCGTCGGCCCGCCGGTTGGGAAGCTGGCCTTTTCCCATTGCGTCAGCTCGATCTTTTCCTGCCCGCGACGCACTTCCGCCGCGCCCGTGGCCACCACGATTTCGTGCTCATTCTTGTTGGGATCGTTCTTCACGGTGGCCCGGCTGTTTTGCTGCACATAGGCCGTGGCATCTTCCACGCTGATGGCCGCCTGCGAGTCGCGGGAAGACCACGTCGGCGTGGCCAGGTTTACTTCGCCCGTGTTGATGCGCACGGCGGTGTTCGCGCGGTCTTTGGTCACGTTGTTCTCTTCCACCGTAACCAGTGTCTCCGCCTTCACGGTGTATTCCGTGCCGTCCGCAAAGGTGATGCGCGCCGCTCCGTCCGAGCCGGTCTGGATCAAATCGCCTTTGTCCAGCGCGGTGTGGTAATCGGCCTCCACCCAGGTCACCGAATTCACCTTCTTCACCTGCACCCGGCCGTCCAGGTTCACGAACTTCGCCTGCGTTTGCGTGATGGTCAGCGGGTCGTTGTCAACGTTGCCTATCGCTTTGTTGATTTTCGTCGTCGCGATGGTGGTCCAGTCCGGGATGGCGACGTACATGCCCGCGATGATGATCACGAACAACAGCAGCAGGTAGACGGCGACGGTCTTGTAGGTCACCGCGTGCCAATACACCTCCACGCGATGAATCTTCGGCGCCTGCTGCGGCGTGGGGGCCGACGTCGGTCGCCGTGGCTCGATGGGAGTTTGCGTTGTCACTGGAGTGCGTGCCGCGATTGCTCCAATTTCTCAATTTAGCACAGTCGTTTGCACCTGCGGGCGTCACACTGCTACCCCGTAGTCAATCTACAAATAGCGTTTCCGCCGCTTTTCATCCCATGCCTCTATTTACCGTTCTTCGCCTTTTAATATTTGCTTTACACCGCATACACCTTTGCCGGCATTCCCCTCGTTAGAGTGGCGACCCGCTGTTCTTCAAAGGGGAAGACTACGACAATGAATAATTCGCTCCAGAAATTTGCAGCTTTCATTACAACAGCAATTCTCGCGCTCTCCACATCAGCCGGTCTCTCGGCCCGTCCGCGCAATCCCGGCGGTTGGGACGACAAGGACAATCACATAAAACACGTGCTTCTCATCAGCATTGACGGCATGCATGCCCTGGACTTCGCCAATTGCGCCAACGGCATCACCGGCGTCAACGGCGGCCAACCCTATTGCCCTACTCTCGCCGCTCTTGCCCAAACGGGTGTTAACTATCTTTATGCGCTTACCCCGCGTCCTTCGGATTCCTTCCCTGGCCTCACTGCGCTGATCACGGGTGGCACTCCGCGTTCCGCGGGCCTTTTCTACGACGTTAATTACGACCGCGCGCTTTCCCCGCCCGCTCTCACCACTCCTTACGGAATCGTCGGCGGCGCGAATCTCTGCCCGCAATACGTTGGCACTCAGGTGGGCTTCGACGAGGAAATCGATTACGACTACACCAAGCTCGATGGCGCCGGTGGCATTAATCCCGCCTATCTGCCGCGCGATCCCAAGAAGAACTGTGCTCCCGTCTATCCGCACAGCTACATTCGCGACAACACCATTTTTGAAGTCGTGAAGGCCGGAGGCGGCTACACCGCATGGTCTGACAAGCATCCCTCTTACGATTTCACGAATGGTCCGAGCGGACACGGCGTGGACGATCTCTATAGCCCCGAAATCAACTCCATCCCCGTGCCTCTTCCCACGGTTCCCGGATGCAACCCCTTGCCGGACCCGAATGCCGCCACATCGAGCAACGCCTGGACCGATAGCTTTCAGAATATCCAGTGCTACGACACGCTAAAGGTTCAAGCCGTTCTCAATTGGATCAATGGCAAGCACCACGACGGCAGCGGTTCGATCCACACTCCCGCGTTATTCGGCATGAATTTCCAGGCGGTCAGCGTCGGCCAGAAACTGGTGGAAAAATCGCTCTCGCTTACGGGCGGATACCTGGATTCCACCGGCACTCCGTCCGCCTCCCTGCTTGGCGAGATTCAGTATGTGGATGCCTCGATTGGGAAGATGGTGGCGGCCCTCAAAAGCCGCGGCCTCCTCGATTCCACGCTCATCATCATTTCCGCCAAGCACGGCCAGTCGCCCATCGACCCGAATCGTGTACTTCGCATTCCGCATGACAATCCTGCGCTTGAGCCTCCTTCTTCGGTGCTCGGCGGTGTCGGCACGGGACTCACAGGCGGCGGGCTTGTCGGTCAGGCTGATGAAGACGATGTTTCCCTCATCTGGCTCACAGACCAGACGCAGGTCGCGGCCTCCGTTGCTATGCTCGAAGCGAACGAAAACAACTACGGCCAAGGACAGATTTTCTCCGGTCCTTCCCTCGACCTGATCTTCAATGACCCCAAAGTGGATTCACGCACGCCCGACATTGTTATTGCACCGAACGTCGGCGTGGTCTACACGGGTGGGGGCAAAAAAGTCTCCGAGCACGGCGGTTTTGCCGAGGACGATCGCCACGTGATGCTGCTCGTTTCCAATCCGAGCTTTTCACCGGCGACGTTCGCCGATCAGGTTGAAACACGCCAAGTGGCCCCGACGGTCATCCAGGCCCTCGGCCTCGATCCGCAGCAACTTTGGGCAGTGCAGAAGGAAGGCACGGCGGTGTTGCCGGATCTTCCGCTGCGCCCCGGCGGTGATCGCTAATCGGCCGCGAATCCATACGTTAGCAATAGATCGGAACCGGCGCTGCGCTCCAGGCTTATCGGAGTGCAGCGCCGCTTTTCATCTCCCCGCGCCATTCGGCCCTGTTTTGTGCCACCCGGGCGTTTTCCTCATTATTTTTTCCTTATTGGAACTCCCCGCCCGCTTCACTCGGTTGTCCGTGGCCTTCCATTCCTCAAGCCCGCTGCCCTCAACTCCAGCACATCGTCCCGTAGGTAATGGGTAAGGTCCGATTACGCGAGCCAATATGAAAGTGTGCCCCTATTGGAGTAGTGAGGTTCTTGCCCGCCAAAGTCTCCGTGCTATGTCGCAGCAATGCTCGTATTCAGGCCTTCTCTTACGAGAAGCGTGTTTTTCGTCGCGACCGAGGTATTGGCGAGGCACAACACCTCAGAACAGCAGCTTGAGGCCGAGTTGTCCAATTCGCGGATCGTTGGCGTTAGTGATAAGTCCAAACACGGAACTGTTAATGTTGCCGTTGGGCGTTTGAAACTGCGCGTGGTTGAACACATTGAAGACCTCAGCCCGAAATTGCAGGCTGATTCTTTCGGTCAGTTTCGTGTCTTTGAGCAAAGCCATATCCCAATTGTTAATGCCAGGGCCGTGGAAGAAGCGTCGGCTCGCAGTGCCCTCTTGCCCAATCGCACTGAGGGTGAACAGCGAGGTGTTGAAATAAGCAAGGCTCGCGGACTTGCGAGGATTGGTGATGCCCAAAGAACCGCCTGAAAAATCTGGCGTATCTACGGGCAATGGTTGCGGCCCTGTGAAGGAAGTTCCAAGCAACGAGTGGTCATCTCCTTCGATAAGCGTCACAGGGATGCCCGTCGAGAAGCGCGTGATTCCGCTCAATTGCCAGCCGTTCGTCAACCGATTGGGCCCCGGCAGCTTGTCGAATGGCAGGTGATAGTTGTAGCTCGCGACGAAGTTGTGTGTCTCATCAAATGCGGAAAGTCCCCTGCTGAGTTTGGCGTTGACGGGATTGATCTGCTCGCCGTAACCCGAGGAGTCGTCCAGCGACTTGCTGTAGGTATAACCGACCAGCACCTGCGCCCGGCCGCTGGTGTGGCGCAGATTCACTTGCAGCGAATTGTAGTTGGAGTTCCCTGCCGCTATGAAGTAGCCGTTGGTGGTAAAGAACGCCGGATTAAACGGTGCGCGCGTGCCGGCAACGCATGTACTTCCCGCCGGGCATGACTCGTTGCCCAAACTGTTCGTGAACGTGAAGGCTCCAGAGGGAGCTTGGGCGCCTGCGGGCAGCACATAGGTTGTGTTCTCACCACCGGGGCCACAAGCCGGGGTCGCGCCAAGGGCGTTCAACGCGGCACATAGGGCCGGGCTCCCGGGATTTGACTCCAGTGTGGACAACAGACGGTGACCCTCCGTTCCCACATAGCTTATGGTCAGCAGAGTTGCTGCGGAGAACTGCCGCTGCAGAGAAATCTCATAGTCTTCCGCATAAGGGAGCCGGTTCTTGGAGTAGAATCCCGGCGAACTCCCGATCGGGATGAATTGCGACCAGTTCACCGAATTGTCCGGGTTCGTGGCGGACGCATTGTGCGGGATCGGAGGGACCGGGAACTTCTGGCCTCCGGGAACCGGGTCGCCCGTGGTCCGATCAATGAAAGGCGCATCGAACTCCGGCGTCGGCGTAATGCTGCCGTAAAAATTACCGAATGGCGCATCGCCGATTTCGTTGAAGTTTGTTGCGCCTTCAAAAGTGCCATAGAAGATTCCATACCCCACACGAATACTGGACTGGCCAGGTCCGCCCAAAAGCGTTCTCAGCACTCCGCCTTCGGCGCTCGGCGAATAGGCAAGGCCGATGCGTGGAGCAAAGTTGTTGTAGCGAGTTGGAGCGAGCGTGCTGGGGACACCCGGATCTCCCGGGAAGACCCAGCCGGCGGGAGCGCCAGGAAAGACGATCGACTGCTCCCCAGGAATCAATGTCTCGAGTTCGTTGTACTTCTCGGACCACGGCGTGCTGAATTCCCATCGCAAGCCGTAGTTCAGGGTAAGGTTCGAACGGACGCGCCAGCTATCCTGTCCGTACAGCCCGGCGTAATGATTACGGCCATAGGAAGGAGGGGCCTGCCCCTGTCCATACGCCGGGGAGCCTACCGTAGGTGATGTAGAGGGAGCGCCGATTAAGAAGTCAGCGAAGTCGATTCCCGTTTCTGCCCCTCCGAATCCGAAATTGCCGTCTTCTATGTTCGAGAGGTTCTCGGTCAATTGCGTGTAGTGGAAAGAACCGCCAAACTTAACAGTATGCGTGCCGATCACTTTGCTGAAATTGTCGAGCACCTGATATGTATTCTCGAACAGCTTCAGCACTCGGCTGGGAACGCCGACCGAAAAGTTCACGAAGTCCAATTCCGGCACGCCTTGAAACTGCGGGGCAAGCACATCGATCCCCAGGGTACTTGCGCCGGTGGTGAATCCGAGGCCGCTCAGCGTCTGCTGCGTGCCCCCGGACGGCTTGCTGATTGTGGGCGCCAACCGTACGTACTCGAACCGGAGTTCGTTCACTGCTGTTGAACTGATGGTCTTCGTGTATCCGATGTTCGCCAAGTTGGTTCGCCCGGTCCCCGTAACACCGAAGCCAGGAAGAAGGGGCAAGGGAGCCGGCCAATAAGGATCAGTCCGGTTGTAATTATCGAAATCGTAGTAGCCCGAAAACATGCCCCAATGCGTAGTATTTACATCCACACGGCCACTTGCCTTGTTATCCGTCAAACGCAGCGGGAAGCTCGACGTCGAGAACGTTCCATTGGCGTTGTTCGCGGCAGGGAAAATGTTCAGCGCCAGGATCTTCTTCGACACTGGATCAAAAGCCGCTGACGGAATCGTCCCGTTCGGGAAAACGCACGTTGCACTGGTACATCCGGGCGTGTAGTACGGTTCGCCCGCGCTCACCGTCTGATTGATTCCTCCTTGCTGCAGCCTGTTCTGAAGGGTCTGGGCAAAAGCGGCTCCTTGCACCGCACCAGTCATGCTCGTTTCCAACGTGGAAAAGTTGCCGCCGAGCTCCGGCTGCGAGGGCACCAGGATTTGCCCCGAACTGATCCCTTCGACAGTCCGGTTTCCCTGGTAGTCGGCAAAGAAAAAGATCTTATCGCGTTTGATGGGCCCGCCAATCGTGCCGCCAAACTGATTCTGGTGATAGACCCCACGCTCGCCTTGCCCGAAAAAATTGGCCGCATCGAAGTCTGTATTGCGGAGGAACTCAAACGCACCCCCATGGAATTGATTCGATCCCGATTTCGTTACCACGTTGATCTGCCCGCCAGCATAGTTGCCGTACTCGGCATCGAAATTGTTGGTGAGAATCCGGAATTCGGCGATCGAGTCCAGGTTCGGAACCACCGCCGTGCCACCGAAGCCTGACTCCTGAACCGTTGCGCCGTTCAGGATGAACCCGTTGGCCGTCTCGCGCATTCCGTTCACGGAGAGCGCTCCGGAGCTTAAGCTGCCTGAAATTTGCGGCAAGGCAAAACCGGCCGATTCATTTGGCCCCGCGTAAGCACCCGTGATACTGGACGCTTGCGAAATCACGCCAGGCTGCAAAGCCAGCAGATCCGTATAGCTCCGTGTGACCAGCGGCACTTGTGTCATCTCGTGCCCGCCGATTAGTTCACCCATTTGGGTGTTGGCGGTGTCCACGTGCAGCGTCTCGGCCGTCACAATCACTTTCTCAGCCACCTCTCCTACTTGTAGTTTGACATCCGCCACGAGTGCCGCATTGACGTCCAGAACGAGACCCGTCTGGCGAAACGTCTTGAAGCCCGTCTGTGTCACTTCAATGTTGTAATGTCCCAGCGGCAACTCCTGGAAAGAGTAGTAGCCCTGCGCGTTTGTGCGCTGCGTTTGCGCAATTCCGGTATCGGTGTTCGTCGCCACCACCGTCGCTCCCTCAATCACAGCCCCGGTCGTATCGCTTACTGTGCCGGAGATGCTCGCGGTTACACTTGCGCGCGCGCGCCCGCCAACCGCGAGCAACGCGCCGAACAGCGCCAGCGTAACTAGAATCCGCCAGATCAACCGATCGTGACGCGCCCTAATTTGCGTGCCGGTTCCCGTGAGCGACGCCATATCCTCTGCGGATGCCGCGAGTGAGCGCACCGCAAATTGCAAGGTTTGCAAATACACTTGAAGGGATTTCATAGCTGCCTCCGTCTGGAAATGAGAACTGATAGTCGTTTCCCTGAGCCCGCCAGCGGATGGTATCCATGCTGCATGCCAGGACCGATTCTTTCCCGCCAAAGAATTGGCCGCTCCAGACAACGGCCACACTCTTATTAGCGAGTATTAACACGATTTAATACAACGCGCGGGCAATGTCAAGAAAAAACTAAAAAACTAATCGACAAGGCTGGAACTTTATGCGCTACGCACCTGGGCGCACAAAAAGCTCGTTGACCCGCGACTGGTGGCGCCCAGGTTCCGCTTTACACGAGGGGGCCGCAAGTCAACAAGGAATTCGCAAGAGCGGTTCCTGGTGCACTACAGGCGCAAGACCGCCTGGCGAGTGCGCTCGGGCCTGCGGCGATACCCCGCAACTTCATTTGGGCCTTTCGCTCTTTTCCACTATAATATTAAGTTTGCGCACCGCTTTGTTGACCCATTAGGGAGATACCTGGTATGGCTGGCGATTCCAACAACAAGAAAACCGGCGTCCGCATCCTCTTCGGCGTCGTCATCGGCTTGCTCGCCGTGAGCATGCTCCTCTATCTCGTGCCGCAAGGCCCCAATTCCGCGGAAACTTCCTCGGACGTCGTGGCCCGCGTGGGCGATCAGACCGTCACCCTCGCCGAAGTGCACCAGAAGCTCGACGATATTCGCCGCAACAACAACATCCCCAAGCAAGTCGAAGCCCTCTACGCGCGCCAGATCCTCGATCAACTCGTCTTCCAAAAGGAAGTGGAATACGAAGCCAAGCGCATGGGCATCACCGTGAGTGAAAAGGAACGCGCCGACCGCATCCGCATGTACGTGCCCACCGCTTTCAACGGCGACACCTTCGTCGGCATGGATGCTTATGCCCGCGAAGTCCAGCAGCGCTTCCAGATGTCCGTGCCCGTCTTCGAGGATCTCGTGCGCACCGGCCTCGTGGAGGAAAAGTTCCGCAAGCTCATCACCGATGGCATCAGCGTCGGCTTGCCCGAAATCCAGGATGAGTTCCGCTACGAGAACGAAAAGGTGAAGCTCGATTATGTCTTGATCAAGCCCGATGATCTGCTCGGCAGAGTCAATGCCGATGACAGCGAAGTCAAGGCCTACTATGACAAGAACAAAGCCAATTTCCAGATTCCCGAAAAACGCGCCGCTCGCTACGCCCTCCTCGACCTCGCTCAGCTTCGCCAGTCCGTCCCTCTCTCCGACGACGAACTCCAAACCCTCTACCAGCAGAACATCCAGCAATACCAGGTACCCAACCGCGTCCACGTCGAGCACATTCTTCTCTTTACGACGGGCAAAACCGACGCCGAAGTCGAAGAGATTAGGAAAAAGGCCCTGGACATCCTCGGACAAGCGAAGAAGAAGGGCGCCAACTTTGAGGAACTCGCCAAGAAGTACTCCGAAGATCCCGGCAGCAAGGCCAAGGGCGGTGACCTGGGCTGGCTCATGCAGGGCCAAACCGTCCCCGAATTTGAGAAGGCTGCCTTCAGCCTCAACAAAGGCGAGATGTCAGGCTTGATTCGCACGCAATACGGCTTCCACATTATCAAGGTCCTCGACAAGGAAACCGCGCACACGACGCCCTTCGAGGAGGTCAAGGACTCCATTCGTGCCCCCTTGCTCCTGCAGAAGGTGGACGCGGAAGCCGGCAACATCGCCGACAAGATGTCCGCGGAGATTCGCCAATCCAACAAGACCACTCTCGATGGGCTCGCCCAGAAGTATCACCTCAGCCTCGCGGAATCCCGCCCGGTCGCAGCCAATGAACCCCTCCTCGAACTCGGCAACTCGCAGGAGGTTAAGGACCAACTCTTCCGGCTCCGTCAGGGCGACCTGAGCCTGCCCATCCGCACAGATCGCGGCTATGTGGTCATCTCCGTCCAGCAGATTCTTCCCACTCACCAGGGCACACTCGAGGAAGTGCGAGAAAAAGTCCTCACCGAATTGAAGCAGCAAAAGGCCGCGCAACTGGCACAGGCCAGGGCCAAGGAACTTGAGCGCCGCGTCAAGGCTGGTGAAAAGTTCGCTCCGGCCTCCAAGGCCCTGGGCTTCGACCCCAAAACCTCCGAGATGTTCGCCCGCAGTGGCTCGGTTCCGGGTCTCGGCAGTGGCAAGCAGCTCTCCGCCGCTTTCACCTTGAAGTCCGGCGAAGTCGGATCCCCTCTCGAACTCAGCTCCAACTGGGCGGTTTATCAGGTCGTCGAAAAGACCGAAGCCAATCCCGCTGATTTCGAGAAACAGAAGAAAACCATCGCCGATACTCTCGTTCAGTCCAAGCGCACCTTGGCTTTTGAGGCTTTCCGTACCGCTCTGGAAGAGCGGATGAAGAAGGAAGGCACCCTGAAGCTGATGCCAGAGAAGATGCGCGGCTTCGGCGACGTTGGCTAGTCTAAGCAATAGAAAATAAACAAGTTAATTTATTAACAAGGGGCCTCTTGCCCTCCCGGGCACCGCCCGCTACCCTATTTGCATCTGGTTCAGGGGTATCCGGAAGGGCCTAGCTTGGCATGAGCTCGCCGTTTCTACCGGCTTCCAGCCCGCTAGCTCATCTTCCAGGGACAAGGATTCCGGGGGCCTGCCGCTTTTTGAGTCTGTTAAGGAATTTATCGCCTTCGTTATGAAAAAAACCATGCCGTCTCGCTCGTCCAGCATCCGCAACGACTACAGTTGCAGCATTGAGAAGAATCAGACCGGCAAATACTGCGTGCGCATCCGCGTCCTGTATCCCCGGCACGCTTGGACTCTGGCGGTCTTCTTTCTGGCTTCCTCCTTTGACCGCGCCATGAAGAAGCTCGAGGAGTCCCTCCATTTCCTTCAGCGCAATGAAGAGAAACTCTGGTTTTGGGGCGTGGACCGCGCCGAAGACCTGGGCTTCTCCGCCGAGTTCCTCAAGGAAGCGAGTCTCCACCTGGACCGCCGCAACGAATTCCCCCGCAAAGCCGCCAACCTCTCCGTCGAACCTGAACGCGATGTCCCGGCCTTCGTCCTTGGGCCCATTCGCCGCGGGTTTGCCGAAGCCGTCGAGTTCGCCCGCGTCCAGCCCGCTGGCGACTGACCCTGTACCTCACCGCCCCCGCCTGTTTGGACACCGCGCCTTGTAGCCGTCACCTCTTGACTTATCCCACGTTCGATTACATCATGTGTCAATTGCACTAGGGAATACTGGCGATGCGTTTATTACAGGACCCTGCTCTGCGCCCTCAGCACGCCGCGCCCGTGCGCCGATCAGGTGGCTTGACCCGCTCCGGGCGAAAGGACCTCAGGACATGAAACATCCGCGCTATACCTTTTATCTCGCCCTGTTGTCAGCGCTGTTCCTGTTCGCTGGGATGCACACCCTGCACGCTGCGGCCGCGCAACAGTCTGGGGAGCAGACCGATTCCAGCTCCACCAAGAAATCTTCCAAGCCCAAGCAGACGCCCGCCGCCCCTTCCGGCACCGCCGCGACAAGTGGCGCCCCTGCCAGTCCTGCCCCAACTGCTAAGCCCGCTGCCGCGAGCACGCCTGCCGCCAAGCCCGCTCCGGCTAACCCACCTGCAACCAAGCCCGCTCCGGTAAACACGCCCGCTGCTTCCAAGCCCGCCGCCACGCAGCAAACTCCCCCGGCTAAAAGCTACGGCATGGTCTGGGTCAATACGGACTCCGGCATCTATCACAGGCCCGGCACGCGCTACTACGGCAAGACCAAGCAGGGCAAATACATGTCGGAAGCCGACGCCATCAAGGCCGGCTATCATGCTGCCGGGAAAAACTAGCTCCCGCTTTCAACGTTTCGCTTTTCGCAGGGAAAATTGCGGGGAAATACTCGATCAATCGCTTTCGCGGGCGCGATAGTATGGCGTTCGCGCTCCCGCTTTTTATTTATCGCGCAGGATCACTTCGCCGCGGCCCACCATCTGCTCGTTCAGCCACAGCCGGTATTTGTAGCTACCCGCTTTCGTTCCCGTCACTGGCGGGCCGCTCAGCAGGCGCATGCCCATCGGTGCCTGAAAAATGTTCGATGAAAACGGGCAGCGGTTGGTGTCAAACTCCACGCGCAAGTTGCCCGCGTCGGATATCCAGCTAACCTGGTCGCCGGGATCCAGCACCACCACCTGAGGAATCAAACCGACCAACACCGGGCGTTCCGCCATGCCTTCTCCTTCGCGTTCTTTCTCCTTCCCTGCGACGATAGCACATCCGTTCGCCCTCTTCCTATCACCCGGATTATCCTTGCCGCACATCCATGACGCACCCCGGCTTGACCCGCACTGCAGCACCCCGTAAACTCGTTAAGTAGAGCGTGGCGCTGAGCTTCCATCCAATCTTGCGCACATGATTCTCAGCAGCGTGGTTTTTCCGCGCAGGAGTTGGTTGCATGGCCTCAGTCGCAAGAACTTTATCGGTGCCCCTGCCTAACGGCGCGCGTCTCCAGATTCTTTCCTCCATTCCATTTGTACTCATGCATTTTGCGGCGCTGGCCATTTTCTTTGTGCCCTTTCATTGGTATTACGCGCTCGCCTGCTTCCTGCTTTATGAAGTGCGCATGTTTTTCGTCACCGCCGGGTATCACCGCTATTTTTCGCACCGTTCGTTCAAGACCAGCCGCTGGTTTCAGTTTCTGATGGCCTTCATGGCCATGTCCTCTTCGCAGAAGGGCATTCTGTGGTGGGCGGCGCATCATCGCCACCATCACCGCTACTCCGATCAGGAGCTGGACCTGCATTCGCCCACGCTCTTCGGTTTCTGGTGGGCGCATGTCGGCTGGATCCTTTCCGACAAGTACAACGACACGCGCTTCGATTATATCGGCGACTTCGCCAAATTCCCGGAATTGCGCTGGCTCAATAAATACTATCTGGTGCCGCCCATCGCTCTTGGCGCGGCCATCTGGCTCATCGGCGGCTTCGGCTTCTTCGTGTGGGGCTTCTGCCTCAGCACGATGTTCTTGTGGCACGGCACGTTCACCATCAATTCGCTCTCGCACCTGTTCGGCAAGCGCCGCTTTCCCACCACGGACACCAGTAAGAACAACTGGATGCTCGCGCTGGTCACCCTCGGGGAAGGCTGGCACAACAATCATCACTACTTCATGGCGTCCGCGCGGCAGGGCTTTTACTGGTGGGAAGTGGACATCACTTTCTACACGCTGAAAGTGCTTTCCTGGTTCGGCATCGTACGCGAACTCCGCAAAGTTCCGGAGCACGTCCTCGCCGAAGGCCAGGCCTTCGACGCCGCCGCTGTCTCCGCATAATTCCCGCTTCGTCCCGAATTGCTGTTGTTGTAATGGCCTGTCTTCTGATGTGGGCCGCCCATCGGCCTTGCCGTCATCCCGCTTTCCCTACACTGTCATCCCGACCGGAGCGGCCCGATTTTCTCTTGCGCGCCGAATTATGGTGCGTCGGGCCGCGGAGTGGAGGGATCTGCTTTTCTCTTCCCCGGTGGAGGGACCTCTCTTCAGACGTTCTCCGCTCCCCCTCGAACTAGCGGCCGCGGCCGCCAGGCTTGCCGGAGCTCTGGTGTTCATGCGACTCCGCCGGGTGGTTCGACTTTGGCGGCTTCGCCGATTTCGCCTGGCTCTTATTCGTATGTGGCGTACTGGAAGTCTTCGTCTCCGGCTTATTTCCGCTCGAAGAGCTTGTCTTAGGATTCGACCCGTTGGACGCATTCGGCTTGTTCGCGCTTGCGCTCGCCGCCTTGTTTGTTTGCGCGCTCGGCGGACGGTCCGTTTTCGCCGCCGCGCCTGCAGGACGCGCCGCGACGACACCCGCTCCATGAAACACGCCGGGCTTCGCCGTGGCCGCCACGGCAGGCTGTCCGTGATTCGCGGACGCCAGCATGCTCTTATCGTTGCGGGCTGCTTGCTCGTGTTGCGTCTGCAGCGAAGTTGCGGGAGTGTGTTTTTCCTGTTCCGCCGCGCGCTCCGCGGTCGTCGGCTGCGCCGTCACTCCGCCGGTTCCGCCATTGTAGCTGGTGCGATTCACGGTCGTATTGTTGTTGATCACGGTTTTGTTGACGTAAGTATTGTGAATCACCGTGGTATTCACGTTGGTCACCGCGGTGTTGTAATGAAACGCTCCGCCGCGCCATTCGCCGCCGACGAACCCGACGCCACCATAGCCGAAGCCATAGTTAATCCCGCCGTAGAACCCGATGTGCGGGCCCCAGTAGCCGCCGCGCCACACATACGCTCCGCCAAACCAACCCCAGTAACCCGGCGTCCAGAGCAGGCCCACACTTGGCGCCATCACCCACGTGCCCGGCACCCAGTAGTAGCCGTCCGGACCGTACGCCCAATAGCCCGGCGTCCACATGTAGCCCACGCCGGGACATATCGGCTGCGCATACACCGGCAGAGCCGGAGGCCCGATGTGTATGGAGATGCCCACGGCAATTTGCGCGGGCGTGGTTGAGGGAATCGCCAAAATCGCCAAAGCCAGTATGAAAACGTAAAAGTATTTCGATGTACGCAACATGAGTATTCCCCTTGCACTCTCTCTCCGGGAGTGTTTATTTGTTGGCCGCCGGGTTGTCTTGGATTCAGGGTAAATCGCCTTTCGAGCGGCTTGTGCAATTAAACTCGCGCTTGTACAGAAAGTTGCACCCCCCATCCCCATCCCTGGCCACGAGTTACGCACGAACCGCCCCATGCATTCGCCGGGTGCCCCAGGCACGGAGTGGGTGCCTGGGTCTTGGGTTTGGGTGCCCCAGGTTCGATTTTCTACCTGGGTCTTGGGTCTACCTTTTCCTGTTCTGTCATCGCGAGCGGACCGACCCGATTTTCTCTTTCGCGCCGAACTATGGCGCGTCGGGTCGCGCAGCGCGATTTGTGCGCCCCGTGCGCTTCGCCGGGGTCGAGGGATCTGCTTTTTTCTTGTCTCCTGATCGCTGATCGCTTTCTCCGGGCAAACTGAATCGATGTGGCCACTGTGCCACTCGCCAGTGAACTTACCACCTCAAACCTGCGTACCTTTTGTAGGCATGCGTGAGCCCGCTTGGCCGGGTTACGAGCCGGGTGTTCAGATGCACTGTGAAACAGCGACGGAGACGAAACAGTGGAGTTACGCGGGTTGGGACGACCTCGTTCAGGAGGCGCTCGCCGAATGGGACGAGTGCCCGCTCTGCCTGCCGCCGTTTCCAGAAACATTCACCGCCAGCGAGCAAGCAGCCAGGGAAGCGCGCCTGGAAGAGTTTCTTAGGAGTGTCGAAGGCGAATTGCGTCGTCCGCCGCGCAGCAAATCTGGCCGAAACGCCTTGCGGGATCGGGTCACCTTAGCTTTTGAGCGCTTTGCCAAAGCGGGACTCGACCTGCAGGGCGACCATCTTGGCTTGCTAATGAACGGCGGTTTTTCGGCGATCGGCACTCAAATGGCCCGCGGAGCACGCCGCTTCGATCCATCCATCAGTCCCGCCGATGTATTTCAGGCCACCCGGAACGCCTGGACGGCCGGGGGTCTCCAAGTGCTGCTGGGCCGTGAAATGCGGCTGACACCAGCCATCTTTGCCTACAGCATGCTCTACCCCTATACGGATAACTATCTTGACGACGAGGGAGTGCCTTCCGAGGATAAGCGCAAGTTCGCCGCTCGAATCAGGCGGCGTTTGTCGGGGGAAATGATTGCGCCCGTGCGTGAAGGGGAAGCCACGCTGTGGCAGCTATTCGAGATGATTGAAGGGCAGTACTCTCGCGCCGGCTGGCCTCAAGTCTACGCGAGCCTCCTGGCCATTCATCAAGCTCAGGAAAACAGCCTGCGACAGCGCGCATCACCGCCGTCCTTGCACGGACCCGACATCATTAAACTCAGCTTCGAGAAGGGCGGCGCCTCGGTCCTCGCGGACGGGCATCTGGCTGCGGGAACACTTTCCTGCGAGGAAGCGCAGTTAGTGTTTGCTTGGGGCGCGCTCTTGCAACTGGTGGACGATCTCCAGGACCTCCGGCCAGACCGCCGTGAAGGCGCGCTCACCATCTTCACCCAGGCTGCCGGGCGCGTTCCACTGGATGAGTTGACCACACGCACCCTGAGTTTCGGGCACCGGGTCATGCGCCGCATGGACCAGATGCCTACCCGTTGCCAGGCCTTGAAACAAATGATTCAGAAGAGCTACACGTCTCTCCTGATCTGGTCCGCAGGCGAATGTGGCGAGCTCTACACGCCGGACTATCTGGCTGAACTGGAAACGCACTCACCGTTCCGCTTTGCCTCCGTTGCCGCCCGGCGCAAACAGCTCGCCAAATGGACTGGCCCCTTGACGCGCCTCTTTGAAGCCTTCCTGCAGGACGACCAGGACCCGGCCGTCTTCCCGCTCCCTGCCACTGCCCTCCTGTCCGCCTCTTGAAACCACGCATTCGCGCGTTGCCGATACGCAACGATTGGAAGGACCTTGGGTGGCCTACCCTTTGCGCCGTATGCAAAGGGTGGGCTCTGAGTCCTCGCTCTTTGTCTTGCCTTCTTCTACACCGCATCCATCCTAAGCAGCCCTTCTCCCACTTCGTAAAACGACCAACTGCTCCAAGGCCAATCACGCGGATGCCCCACCAGGCTCTCCTTCACCGGATTCGCATGCATGTAATCCAACTTCTCATTCAGCTTCCCTCGCGTGTAGACGTTGAAATCGTAGTACCGCCTTTGCCAGAACCGCCGCAACTCCGCCTCTTCCCCGCTGAATGACAATCCCGATTGCGGCTCTTCTAGGCACTTTTTCTCCCGCATCCGGCGTGACACTCGCTGCTTGAATACCTGCACAACTTTAGCCGGAGACGCTGCCGGCGATTCCCCGATCAAGAGGTGCACATGCTCCGGCATGATCACGTAACCAAACAGCGCGAATCCGTACTTGGCTCGCACTTCGCCCAAGATCTGCGCCGCCAGATTGCGCGCCTGCGCCGTTCCCAGCAACGCACGCCGCTGGTAGCAGCAGAACGTGATGAAGTGCAGATCGCCGCGCCCCGTCACGCGCCTGAGTTTATTCGGCATATGAGAGAGAGGAAGAGCCCACCCTTTGCACAAACCGCAAAGGGTAGGCCACCCACTCCTCAGCCTTTTATCACTCCCCGGTTAATTTCTAAAGTGGTATCCAATCAATAGGTGACCCGAATTCAACCGAAAGGCTGCTCCACCCGCCGACCAAGAGACGGTCGGTAACCTTGCAGTCATATACTGCTTAGGGAAACAATGCAACTTATTCAGAGAAGAGTTGGGTGCGCCGCCCAAAGTTCTTCCCAATTTCAATCTGTCAGCCGCCAAGAGCGGTTCCTGTCTGGGATCGGAGCGGCGCCTGTCCCGGCCCGGTCGGGGACTCAGACATGCGGGCCACCCCATAAACAAGGATTCCTCAAATTCTTTCTCCCTCTTCAGGGGGTCGGACATTCATGCCTGCCCTGAGCTTCGAAGGGTCCGACATACAAGCCCGCCCCAAAAACAAAATCTCCTCAAACTCTTTCTTTCCCCGGTGATTTCAACCGGCTTGGAGGAGCCTTGCGCAGCATCACAAACCCAAAGACCCACCCTCGAACCACGAGGACGGAGCACCAAGCCATGCTGTTGCATTTATCGCCCGGGCCACGCGCTTGTTGTTCTCGTTGTTAACTTGTGATTAAATTGGCTTGCACTCAAACTCCCAGCCGTTTGGAGCAACAATGGCCCTTTCAAGTTCGTATATTCAGGTTTACGGTCAGTTACCTGATGTCTTCTCCCGCATGTCTGAGGCGCAGGCACCTGAGAAGTTCACTCGGCAATACCTAAAGGATTTGGGCTTCTCCTCATCCAACTTCCATGCCCTTATTCCCCTGCTCAAGTCCCTCAACTTTCTAACCGCGGATGGTACACCTACCAACCGATACCTCGAATACCGGAATACTGCTCGTTCACGCCAAGTCATGGCCGAAGCTCTGCGTGGAGCTTATGGAGACTTGTTCACCATAAAAGCCAAACCCACCGAAGCAGACCGTCCATTGATTGAGGGGAAATTCAAGAGCGCCCACAACGTCTCACCTAACCTGGCAAAATTGATGGCAAGTACTTTCTATGCGCTACTTAGTCTCGCGGACCTTGAGGCGCCTCCCACGGCTGAAGCCCCCGCTGCAGAAGAGCCGCCTCCAATGAAACCAAGCGAAACGGAAACGCCTCCACCTCCTCCAGTTGCTGGTGGGGGACATAGCGAAAGGCACTCTGAGGTTGTGCAGCCGAAACCCACTCTCCACTACAACATTCAGATTCACCTTCCGGCAACGAAAGATGTAGAGGTGTTCAACGCAATTTTCAAGGCCCTGAAGGAGCATCTGCTTGACTAAGAACTCTAGTGAACTGCGCGATTTTCTCTTCCGGGGACTGATGTTCGAAGCGGAGGCCGGTTCGTTTCAGTCAGCGGGAATACAAGTGGGCGCTGATATGAAGCAGGCGGAGGAGCGGCTATTGTCAGAAGCGCTTGCCCCGTTCAATGTTGCCACCCGGAATAATGCTCTTGAGATGGCTAGACTCTACGCTCTGCTGCACTGCTTTGAGAATGAGGTTCGTTCTCTTATCAGAGAGACGCTGGAAGAAAAGGAAGGACCGGATTGGATAGACAAGCTGCCACAGAAGACGAAACAGTTCGCCGAAAGCCGGCAAAAGACCGCTTTTAATGATTCATGGCTCGAAGGGGAAAAATCAGACCTTTTGGGGTTTGTGGATTTTGGGCAACTGGCATCTCTCATAATTGATAAGTGGACCTGTTTTGAGGACATTATTCCCTCCCAGCATTGGTTGAAACAGAGAATGGACGAACTCGAAAAAGTCCGCAATTTTATCGCTCACAACAGGATGCTGTTACCTAGTGAATTCCAGCGCATTTACCTTTACATTGCGGATTGGAACAAAGCGATTGGCTTGTGAAGCGGGCTGATGTCTCAGGCCAAACCGCCAAGACGTGAACGCGGGAGAGTGACGGCGGATGTCAAATGTCTGAGCTTTATTTGCATAACAAGCCGATTGAATCTCTCTTCCAGCTTCTTGGTGAGGATGAGAACGACATCACCTACTCCATTGGCTGGGCCCTGCACCGCAGCAAGGCTTTTCTCCGCCTGTTCCTGAAGCAAACACTCGGAACCCACGTGGATAGCAACCAAGCAGCGATTTACCTCCAACATCACCAGCACATGAAAGGGATCACAGACATCGAAATCAAGGTGTCCAACCAATTTCATCTAATTGTAGAGGCGAAGAAGGGCTGGACACTTCCGAAGAAAAAACAGCTCAAGAAGTATGCCTCACGAATCAAAAGAGATGGATGGCCGGACCGTCGAATTGTGGTTCTAAGTGAATGCAGTGCGATCTATGCGGAGCATCACCTGGAGGCACGCCAGGTAAACGGCATACCAGTTAGCTCTGTGTCTTGGAGAGGGATCGTTAGGATTGCGAAAAGTGCTATCAAAAAGGGAAAGAACGCTGAAAAGCGACTCCTGCGTGAACTGATAACTTATTTGAGGAGGGTAACGAGCGTGCAAGACCTAGAATCGAATTGGGCGCTTGTGGTTGTGTTAAGCAGCGGAACACATAAGGGATGGGGCATCTCATGGATTGACATTGTGGAGAAGCGGAAACGCTACTTCCACCGAATGGGCGAAAATGGATGGCCGAAGGACCCGCCAAACTATGTGGCGTTTCGTTATAGGGGAAAACTCCGATCCATTCATCATGTGGAAGAGTATGAGGTCACGACCAATTTGCACGAGCACATCCCGGAAATCCCGTCGAAGAAGCGTGGGCCCGATTTTATCTATAAGCTGGGGCCAGCAATCAAACCAGCTAGGGAAGTGCGGAATGGGAATATCTACGCCAACGCACGGCTAAAGGCCATGCTTGACACCCTGCTGACGTGCAGGACGATTGAAGAAGCTGTAAAGACCTCACAAAAGAGAAAGCGGCGGAGTGAAGATCAGGGTAACTGAGAGACTATATGCGTAAGCGGGCTGGTGGCCTAGAGGTGGGAATGGTGCCGCACCCTTGGTTTGTAAGGGTGCGGTTTTTGACTTTTCCTATTCTGGGCGTTGTCCCTCGTACTATTTTTGAGTCTAATACCTACTAAATAATAGTAGACATACGGTAAATAATGTGCTATGCTTCCCCCGTTATGCTGAGGGTCCCGCAACTTCATCCGGGACACGAACAGCGTGGACGCGGCTGTTGTGCCATTTCGGAACGCCCCGCACCCTCGTCTTTTGCCTCTTCTTCGCTTCTTCGTTCGCTAAGTGCTTTGTTTCCCCTACATCCACGAAATTCTCCCGTAAGTCCTTTGTTTCCCCTACTTACGCAAAAACAGGGGGGTGGGGGGTGTCTTTTTTCGCTTTCTGATCTCCCCTCATCAGTGCCCGGTACCCGCCCCGACCCGGTCGGGCTGTCCGGCGCCTGTCCCGATCCGGTCGGGATGGCGCGTCGTTTCTGTTCCGCCTTCTCTTTCTCGCCACTATCTCCAATCATTCCCGCACCATTGGCAACTGCTGCCCTACGAGTCGTACCCGCTCCAATATGTACCACTACATCACGTATCCATGTCGGCGCGCCGACAATTGCACCCTCGCAGGAGAGAAGAGACAACCCCAAGAACCGACCTGAAGGTCGGCCACTACAAAGGCGAGGAGAAGAGCGCAGGCCCGTTGGAGATGTGCTAGCTGCGCTGCGAAAGATTCCGGATTGTGCGCAGCATTCTCTGCTCCATGATGAAGTGCATGGGCTCCCAGAACAGCCTGCCCACGGCGCGCGATGCCAGCGACGGCGACGTGCCGCCACGCACGCGCGCAATCAGGCGGCTTTGCCGGTCTGCCAAGGGTTCCAGGGTGAAGCTCCAAAAACCTTCTTGAGCCGGCTTTCCCGCTTGCAGCCTGGCCCAATCGTTCGCGCTGACCATCACAAACGAACGCTCTGGCTGCACCACCGCAGCGACCATGCGGCCTTGCCCGCCAAACCGCTTGGGCGTGGCGAACCATACGGTCTCGCCGGGGGATCTGGGCTTCCATCCCGGCACGAGACGTTCCACCCGGGGCATTTCGCATCCCGCGAGATTTTCGAGGAAGGTGTAGCTATAGAAGCCGCTGCGGTCCTGCCCGATCTGCATCAGCCAGGGCCACACCTGTTGCGGGGGCGCCTGAATGGTAATCGCATGCGTCGCCTCGCCCGCGTAAACCGGGAACAGCTCGTCTCCAGGCAGAGTGGCGCGAGCCTCCGAAGGCGTTGTGCCCCAATGCAAACACCAGTCACGCAGCGCAAGGTGGTAGATCAGTCCGGCGGCCACGAAGACTGCAAGAAGCGTAATTCCAACGCGTAGGAACCACTTTCGCATGGTGTGTACCCCCACAGTGGGGAAGCGTACGCTGATGATCGCGGCTTGTCTGTGACCACGGTACTGCGAGAAGAGAAGGCTGAGAAGCAAGTGGCGAGTGGCGAGTGGCGAGCAAGAGAAACCCAGGAGCACAGGCAAGAATGCCTGTGCCACCAAAGCAAGAGAAGCCCAAGAGCACAGGCAGGAATGCCTGTGCCACGGGCTACTTGAATGGCATGGACTTAGGCGGGTTGCAGGATGCAGACGCCATAGGGATCGAGGCTGACCGAGTCTGCATGCGTCGATCCGGTGAGCACATCCTTGTAGTTGCCCGGGATCTTCACCGTTTGCGGCGCGGCCGTGTGGTTGAGCAAGTAGGTCCACTTCTCACGTTCCGAGTGCCGCGAAGTAACTTCCACGCCCTGCGGCGCCTGTATCGCGCTGCGCACTCCGCTGAACGCCGCCAGGGTGAGCAGCACGCGGGCGAGATCCGCCGGTTCCAGGTGCGCGCCAACATAGATGGCCTTGCCTTTGCCGAAGCTGTGCGAAGTGATCGCCGCTTTGCCGCTGTAATTTCCCTCGGTGTAGCTGGCGAGAACTTCCGCTTCCTTGGGCTGAAGAATGTCGGCCCAGATATGGCACTCGGCATCGGTGCCAGCGAGCGGCCCTGTGAATTTGACACCCTGCTTTTCGGAATAAATCGGCTGATAGTCGATGAGTTCCACTCCCATAACGTCGCGCAGCAGCCCCGGCAGCGGGGTATCAACGATGCGGCTGTGCTCGTCCTTCACTCCCAGCCGGAAACCCGCGATGAACGTGCCGCCGTTCTGCACGAAGCTGCGGATGCGCTCAGCTTGCCGCTCGGAAACGATGTACATTGCCGGCGCGAACACAATTTTGTACGCCGACAAGTCTTGCGTGGCGTCCACGATATCCACGCCCGCCTGCGAGGCGGCAATGGAGCCGTACCACGGAAGTATTTCGCTCGCGTATTTGACTTTGGGTTGCCCCGGCTGAATGTTGAACGCCCAGTCGCACGCCGAGTCGAAGCACAAAGCAACTTCCGCGGCGTAGCGCGCGTTCAGCGCGTCGTACCCCAGCGACTTCATCTCCTTTATCGTGCGCTGGATTTCGTCGAAGCCGGGGCTGGGCGTCCGGTCGTGCCGCAGCAGACCATGCCAGTATTCTTCGCCTCCAAAATTCGTGGTGTCCCAACGGAAATAATTGATGCCCATGGCGCCGTGTGCAACGGCTTGATACGACCACAACCGCAATTGACCCTTTTCCGGCTGCGGCGAGAAGAAAGGCTGCCCCGCTTTTCCGGTCTGCTCTTCCATCACCAGGAACGGCTTGCCGTCTTTCACGCTGCGCATGAAGTCGTGGGTGAACGAAATAATTGGCGCCATCATGTATGGCGGCACGCTCATCCCGGACTCCGGATTGTTCTTGACGACCGAGAAAAAGCCGGGATAGTTGTCGTGGGAGGCAAAGTCGAGGTTGCGATAAAGCTCGCGCAGTTCGATCGTGTCAACGAGTCCGCCCACGTTGTTTGTGGTGACAAAGTGGTTCGCGCACAACTTGCGCAGCATGGTGAGCTGCTCCTCGAGGAACGACACGTTGGCGTAGCTCTGATAGCGGTCGTAATCCAGAGCGAGTCCGGGGTTTGGCACCGCGCCCGACGGGAGCGGCACAGGGATCTGCGCGAAGTCGGTGTAGGTCTGGCTCCAGAACACGGTGCCCCAGGCCTGATTGATGGCGTCGAGCGAATGATATTTTTCGCGCAGCCAATTTTGAAATCCTTCGCGGCAAAAATCGCAGTAGCAGCGCGGAGAATTGCCCAGCGTCAACTCGTTGTCGATCTGCCAGCCGATTACGCCCGGAGTGGCGGCGAACGCATGGGCCAGCTCCGTGGCCACGGCAAGCGACAGGCGCCGGTAGGTCTTGTTCGTGGGGCAGGTGAATCGCCGCTCCCCGGTGCTCAGCGTCAGCCCCCGCTCGTTCACCATCATGACCTCAGGGTATTTTTGCGTCAGCCACGTTGGCGGCGCAGCCGATGGCGTTCCCAGAATCAGCGCGATGTTATTCGCGTGGAGAATTTTCACGGCGCGCTTCAGCCAGCCAAAGTCAAACTTGCCCTCCTGCGGCTCCATCAGCGCCCAGGCAAACTCCGCGATGCGCACGTTGGTAATTCCCATGGCCGCCATCGCGGCAGCGTCCTGTTCCCAGAATTTTTCATGAGTCTGATCGGGGTAGTAATCGGTGCCAAACAGCAGCGGCAGCTTCGCAAGCATTTCTTGGCCCGATGCGTTTTCCCCGCGAGCCCGCGCATACAGGAGTCGCTGTTGCAGCGCGGTCAACGAGGCGATCGCGGCACTGGCACTCAGTATGAAGTTCCGTCGGTTCATGGTGGCACTCCCTCACCGAGAGTTTATAGCGCAAAGAGGGAACCAACGCGAGCCTCCGGGCGCAAATTTGCTCTTATGTCCTTTAGGTGTTTTGGACAATGCGGCGAAGAGAACCGAGATTTAGTTAGCCAAGGGCATCGCCTGGCGGGCCATCCAGGATCATTAAGTGCTTTTCGGCGTCGCGCCAGGAGCCGCCGGCGTTGCGCCTGCGCCAGCGCCCGCAGCCGCCGCGGCCGCCCGGGCGGGAACGTTCTTGTCGGCTTCCCTTGGCGCCCCGCGGTCGATTTCGATGGTGCCTTTGAAGTCCGCGCCGTCCTCGATCATGATCTGCGCCGTGGTCAGATTCCCGATGACGTAGCCATCCTTCTTGATCTCGATGCGTCCCTTGGCGCGCACATTTCCCTTCACATAGCCGTACACCACGACGTCACGGGCGTTGATGTCAGCGGTGAGTTTGGCCGTTTTTCCGACGGTCAGCTTGTGGTCATCCAGCTGGATCTGCCCTTCAACCACGCCGTCAATCAGCAAATCCTCGGTGCCGGAGATTTCGCCTTTCACGCGCAGGCTCGCCCCAAGCCACCCCGTGGTGCGCTCCGCCGCTGCATCCACTGGACGCGGCGCCTCCGCGCTCTTCGTTTCGGGTTTCTTCTCATTCCACATTTGGTCCTCCTTGGGACACCACACCCCATGCGGTTTTCCCGAAGGAGTGCAACAATCCCGGTTCCTTGCTCCTGCCTGCAGAGACTCCACGCAAGATTGAGGGGTGCCCAGAATCCTACTCCTGTGTGGCGGGCGCGGCAAGGCGAAGTGCACGGGCAAAAGCAGGGCAAGAAAGTGGCAAGACCAGAGGATTGTGCGGACGAGGGGCGCAGGAGTCCCTCCAGAATGCGGCGGGCAGGCCTGCGCCCATACAATGGCGAGAGAAACCCAGGAATCGACCTCGCAAGGAGGGGTCGGCTACTACATCCTCCAGAGTAAAGACACGTTCACGGAGCTGCTTACAGCGTAAAAGCGGCGGCAAGCCGCCGCACTCCAAAAGGAGCGCCAAGTTATTCCAAGAGTTTTACTTGGTGGTGACGCGGCTAGTACCGGAGTTTGAACCTTGACTGGGCGTGGGGGAAGAGTAGCCTGAACGCAAAGTCCCACTTTGCGGCGGAGATAACCCATGCCCCTCTCTCTCCGTGTCTATGCCACGGTTTTGCTTGGAACTCTGAGTCTGTCTGGCTTTTGCCGGGCGCAGAACAAGAACAAGCCGCCGGATGTCCAACCATTCTCAATAGCTGGCGAAGTGCGCGGAACGCCGGTAAAAAAGACTCCCGCCCTCACCGATGACGATATCGCGTTACTGGCGCCGCGCCCGGCCGCCAACCCAGCGGAAACTCCAAAGACGGAACCAACCGCGGAGCCTGCAGCGAGGGAACCTGCCGCCGATCCACAAGATCCGGAGAAGCGGAAAGCGGAGATCGCGGCGCTGGAACAGCAGATCAAAGAAAAGCAGTTGAAGATTCAACTCCTGATGCGCATGTTCGTCCTCGACGAAGAAGCGTTCCTGAAAGACCCGAGCGGGCAGTCCGAGGAAGAAGAGGCGCGGGCGAAGCGCAGATTCGAGCAGGAGGAATTGCTGCAGGAAGGCAAGGAGGTCGCGCGGCTGCGAGCAAGGCTCGGGCAGATCGCGCCACCGGACGGCGAGAAAGCAGCCCCGGCCAAGGGCGTAGAAGCCAATTGACCCGCTGGCCCAGGCCATCCAAATTGACCGTTGCGCTGGCCCGCCGCCTGCGGGACACTGGAGTTCCCGCCGTACTCCAGCGATTCCCCGAAGTACGAACCCGCGGGCCATCCTTGTGGATTCATAAGGATCCGTAAAGGAGCACTCTCATGAGCAATCCGATCGGCGAACTCAAACCTCCCGCACGTCTGATGATGACCCCCGGGCCGTCTTCGATGGACCCGCGTGTGTACCGGGCCCTGGCCACGCCGCTGGTGGGGCATCTGGACCCGTGGTTCCGCGGCTGCATGGATGAAACCCAGGTGTTGTTGCGGCAGGTTTTCCAGACGGAAAACCGCATCACGTTTCCTTTGTCAGCTTCCGGGTCAGGAGGCATTGAAGCCTCAGTGCTGAATTCGCTGGAACCCGGTGATGAAGCGATTTGCTGCGTGAACGGCATGTTCTCCCAGCGCATGTACGTGATTGCGCAGCACACGCCGGCTACAGTGCACCTCGTCGAAGCGCCCTATGGCAAGCCGGTTGATCCGGAAGACGTACGCAAGGTTGCCAAGGGCCGCAAGATCAAGATGATTGGCCTGGCGCAGGGGGAAACGTCTTCGGGCGTGGTCACCAGCATCGATCCCTTCCGGCAGGTAGCAGATGAATGCGGCGCGCTGCTGGTGGTGGACGCGGTCGCTTCGCTCGCGGCTGTGCCCCTGAACATTGATAAGCAGCGTGTGGACATCTGCTTCAGCGGGTCGCAGAAAGCGTTGAGCGCGCCTCCGGGAATGTCTCCCATCACAGTGAGCCCGCGCGCCGAAGAGGTATTCCGCACGCGCAAGACCAAGGTGCAGAGCTGGTACTTCGATCTTTCCACGGCGATGAATTACTGGGGCAAGGAGCGCCTGTATCACCACACACCGCCGATTTCGCTGATTTACGCGCTGCGCGAAGCCATGCGCATCGTAATCGAGGAAGGCCTGGAGCCGCGCTGGGAACGCCATCGCCAGAACCAGCTTGCGTTAATCGCAGGCGTGGAAGCGATGGGCCTGAAGCCTTTTGTGGAGAAGCCGGCGGACCGCCTGCCCACCGTCACTGCAGTCAAGATTCCCGCGGGTGTTGACGATTTGAAGCTGCGCAGTCAGCTTCTGGATGAATTCAACATCGAAATCGCCGGCGGCATTGGCGCGACCAAGGGACAAATTTGGCGGCTGGGCTTGATGGGCTTCTGCAGCCAGAAGCAATTCCTACTGGAATTGCTGGGTGCACTGGACAAGGCTCTGGTGGATCAGGGCCACCGCCACGAGCCGGGCGCCGGCGTGGGCGCCGCCATACGCTACTACACGCACGCCGAAGTGCCGACACTCGCGGTGCGCTAAATGCCGCGCGGATTCCCCGGGACGCAATGATTTTTTTTAGATTTGCCGGGTTGAGCTTCAGCTTGCTGCAGGATTGTTTATGCGCGCCGCTTCCAGATACCGCTTGCGGTAAAAAATCAGTATGGCCAGCAGAACTCCGCTGAAAACGAACCCGAACGCCATCATTGACTTGAGATAGGTGTCTGAAAAAGGAAACAAATTTGTCGGCAATTCGGCGTTTCCGGGCATCATCTTGGCGATGGCTTCCTTCATCGTGGGCACGAATTGCGGATTAAAGAGCGTTACGATCCCGCTGAGGAAGAATAACGCTTTGCACCAGATCAGCGGATCCAGCGCCCACGGTTTCAGCTTGATGATTCCCACGCCGCAGACCGCGTAGACGACCCCGAACAGCACCAGAAACACCAGGGCCAAGCCTCCGTGAAACGCGTGGCCAAAGACGAAGAACGGAATCGCGGAGATAAACGAATATGGGATGAAGAGAAATGTCAGCATGGAAACGCCGGAGAAGATGTCCAAGCCGGCGATGATGAGCAGCGGCAAGGGGCAAGCCGGCCCACCGGGAACATAGGAAGGCGGTGGTGGCGGCTCCTGCGGGAAGCCGGAGGCGTCCAATGTTTTCCCGGGATGGAGGCGCGCGAAAAGCGGGTTGAAGTCGTCCACCACTGTCTGCCGGGTGAAGAGAATGAGCCACCAGATACCCACGCCAAAAGGGATCCCGTAGAAAAGGACCAGAACCCACTTCATGACGGCCAGGACCGATGCAGTTTCGGGGGCGTTGGGCAGTGTGGGAGGCAACTTGGTCAAGACCAGCAGCGTGACCGCGATGGTGATGGCGGAGACGAAAGTCATGAGCCCGCCCCAAATGAGAATGGAAATGCGGGCCCAATTGCGCCTGCGAAGAATGCCCACGCCGACAAATATGCCAAAGATGGCGAGAAGAAAGAGGAACAACCAGGTGAGACTGGCCATGGCGCGCGCGGCTTCGGGGAAGAGAACGCCCTTATTTGTGGAAGCGATGCGGGAAACGGCGAGCATGGAGATTTCCACAAGGACGGCACTGAGCACGCCAAACGCGCCGAAAAGGATGGCCACAATGCCGGCTGCGGTGACTGCAGGAAGGGACTTCGGATTGGATTCCATGGGGGAATCTATATCACCTTTGGAAAATGAAGGGGCAGGAAAATAGGCCCATCGAGAAAAGAGGTGCACCGAATTGCGGTTGACCAACGCAATTTATCGCGACGCCAGGTGGCATCGAGCGTGAATCAAGGCGGAGCACCTGTCGAGCCATTTAAGAATGTAACCCTGGCTGGGGTTGTCGAGACATTGGAAATGTAACCGAAAGTTTGTTGTTGCGGCTGTGGGAAAGTGGGAATCCCGCGGGGGGTGCGGGATTCCC
>Ga0074044_10000105_pt1 | contig 84023 bp, 83 predicted proteins | sample BogForMeECP23OM1_FD_94443 | JGI IMG/M metagenome (GOLD analysis project Ga0074044, IMG submission 94443) | Bog forest soil microbial communities from Calvert Island, British Columbia, Canada - Bog Forest MetaG ECP23OM1 | ecosystem: Environmental > Terrestrial > Soil > Wetlands ...
CGGCTGAGAGGCCAACACACGCGGCGAAGAATCAGGAAGGATTTACACCCGCGCTCCTCCGTAGCGCGTCAGGAGAGCTTTTGCCCTCTTGACAAAGACCTATCATGGAAGTCGCGTTACCGGTAACTTGGGTACTGGGACCAGCCTCTTTCCGGCACGTCCATTCTATCTACGGTAAAGACCCGATTCCCGACTGTGCCGTTTGTCGGTAGCGTGATAGCAAGATTGCCTCTTTAACACCCCGAGAGCAGGTGCTTGAACTGGACGCAGGCATCTGCTCCTCCGATAAGATTATTGGTCGAAGATGGAGCGTAAGGCACCACGAGAAGAACCCACGGTCAAAACTGCGTTGGCTGTGGCTAGTCGCTGGCAACCCAGGTAGTCCTCATTACTTCCGGCGCAAGAATTGTTGGCACCGCAAGAATGTTGTTGGTGGCCCCGACGAGAGTAAGGAGGTTGCCTTGACTGATATCGAGAAATACATCCTGTGACGTGGACCCTCCTTTTAGCGTATCGAACGTCGTTGTAATACTCTCCGCGTATGCTGTGTCATAGTAGATGTCCGCGAAATTTACCACGTTGGTTTGTCCGAAGCTGTTTCCTGCTCGCTCTATCATCCATTCTGCAGAGGACCCGATCACAGACTGGCCCTGACTCCCAGTGGGTTCGAAGCTCGCTCCCTCGTTATTGGTCCTGTTGATTATGCAAATTACTGGGATTCCCGGTTCAATGGTGCGGTTGATGTAGAGGAAGAGCACGTCTCCTGGGCTTACCTGGAGATTGTAAATCTCCCAGGGAGTATCAGGCCACCACTCCCACCATGCGAACGTTCCGCCATTGACGCTGGGCGCAACTATGTAACCGACTTGCAGCAGGTCGAGCGATTGGGGCGCAAAACCGTCGATTCCAATCCAGGAGGACACCTGATAATTTTGGGGATTGGGCATATTGAAATATCCATTCGCCACTGTGCATTGCGAAAACACCGACTGAATGAGATTCGTTTGCGGGAAGTGAAGACCGCCAGAAAAGGGAGTCTGCGGTTGAACGACGCTTCCTGCCCAGAGGTCTGTAGCTGGGCCAAATCTCTCCGGCAGCTTGCGTTTAGCCATTTGAGGCGATTTGAAGGGGCGAAACGCAGGTGCGATGAAGCGAGGCCGCCGTGAGAATATCTGCTGCCACTGCTCTCGCAATCTGGCGGGCGCGTTGTCGCCCGGGCGCGGAGGTATTCCGTGGTGGCGCAGGACCTCTTCCGACGCGCTCAGATAGTCGAACCCGGTCGGCAGGGGATCGAACAATCTTACGGAACTTCCGTTCGGCAGTTTTTGTTCCGTCATTTAAGTCTCCTTTCGCTGCGCCGCTTTGGGAACCGTACAGGTGGATGTCACGCTCGAATACACAATCCTATTCTTCTTTGCCCCACAACTGCGTAAAGAGTTTTACCGTGGCGGGGCCATGACCCGCGTAGTGATTATTCGCGAAAGCAAACAGTTTCCGAATCTTCTTGTTAGTCACCATTTGCTTGAGCACATCCACCCAGCTTCGCAAATCGCTCGTGCGGTCCACGATCACCTTGTCCCAAGTCTTTGTCTCCGCCTCGATGCCCTTGCGGTCGCCGAGCAAGCGCACATAAGTCCAATCGGTCGTCGCAAGGTCGAGCTTTTCCTTAATCTCCCACGGTCTAGGCATCCAACTCTGGTCTATCAACGCGAGGGCTACGTTGTGCTGGCGCAGTAGGTCCACAAACCGAGCGTCGAGCCAAGTTTTGTTGCGAATCTCCAAGGCGAACGCAAATTCCTTCGGGAGCTTTTCCAAGAACGGTTTCAGTCGCGCAACGAATTCGGAGCCGGACTTGAACACGGAACGATTGAAATATCCGAACTGAAAGAGGAGCGGGCCGAGCTTGTCGCCGAGGGCACTCATGGTTCTAAGGAAATGGTTCAAGTCATCGTCGCAATCCACCAGAACCTTGTCGTGCGTTATGACTTGGGGCACCTTCGCGGCGAAGATAAAGCCGGGAGGAGTCTTGAGGTTCCAGCCTTCAACGACCGAGGCAGATGGCGTGCGGTAGAACGTGTTATCGAGTTCCACGACATTGAATTGAGTCGCGTAGTAGCTGAGGAAATCGGCTGGTTTCATTCCCGCTGGATAGAAACTGCCGACCCACCCCGATGCAGTAAAGGCGCTTGTGCCGAGCAGGATATTGTCGGGGAACGGCACACTACTCCGTGGACTTCTTCATCGGGCGAGGAATCGCGGCGTACTTCCCGCCAAACATTTCGTCTTTCTCTCCAGTTGCTTCCCGGCGTCTCGCTTCGTCGATCATTTCGTCCCGCATCTTGTTCCACTCATCCATGCACTGTTGACGTAAAGCGGCGGCGTTCTTGTCGCCACGGAAGCCGTGCAGACCACGATGGGTCTTGACGGCATCCTCAAAAGTTTGGCCTGCATGGTCCCATGCCGAGTCGTAGAAATTGGAAGGGCATTGATTGTTAGTTTCGTCGAGCTTGACTCGGCGGAGTTGGGCGACGGTCGGTTGGTGCTTTTTGATTCGGCGTTTCACGAGAAGATTTTATCATCTCAATTGTTGGTTGACGAGTTCACGGTGCGGCTAACTTCCTGAACACTACCAATTCTCGTTAAGCTGGACCTGATTCGGCTTTCAGCCGAGTATTGCCGCGAGGGGTATGTCCAGCCGTGACTTCGGACCAAACACACGCGCTATATATTTTCGCCGGGATTATAGCCTTCGCTTTCCTGTTTCGTCGCCGGGAAGCAATCGCTCACGCGATACGCGGGACTCTGATAGCGTTTGTTTGTGCAATCGCGGCATTCCTTCTCTTATGGAAATACGGGTTAAGCCCGCTGGCCGCGTATATTTCCGCGCTGGTGGTTGGCGTACTCATTCCCCGAGCAGAGCCTCGACGCTCCAGATACGTTTCAGCTAGGGCAAAACGACAAACGATTGCTAGGTTCGAAAAGCAGACTGGTGAAAGTTATAACCGACGCATACATGAGATCGACCACAAACTTGCGCACTCACGCGGCGGTGGAAATGCGGAAGAGAATCTTCAAGTGCTGACCAGAAAGAAGAATCGCTCCAAGGGAGCGAAGGCTCGTTGGAAGGATGAAGACGACTAGGAGGGAATATGGGCCTTGCCGAAGATTTGAAAGCACTGCAAGAACTCCGGGATAACGGTGAGTTGACCGAGGCTGGTTATGCAGCAGCTAGGGACATTGCTTTAGCGAGGCAGGCTCCGTCTGCGAAGACGCCTATAATCAGCAAGCCCACAAAGGTATTTTTGGCAGTCGTGATTTTGCTGGTTGCGATCAGCATTCTCAGCGTTATCTATGTCAACTCAACGGGTCCTCTGGCAAGTCGGAATGCCAACGCTTTACATACGCCAATCACAATCACAGATGAAGTTCAAAATGTTCCGGCTAATTCTTGGAAGGGAATAAATTATATCTGTCCAATCGGCGGCAAACTGGATATCACTATCAACGTTTTGAACGGCAACCCAATTGACCTCTTTCTGACAACTGCGGACCAACTGGACACGATGAACAAAGGCGAGTGGCAAAACGTCAAAGTGTATTCCGACTTCAACGCAACCAAGACTCGCACGTACCACCGCACGCAGTCCGTGGGTCCGGGCAACTATTATTTTGTTCTGCGGGATACTTCGCTCGGTGTGCTGTCTGCTCACGCCTCAGATGTTTCAGTGAAGACGATACTGACGCCCTGACCAGATTGGTCGGTACGCCGGAGCTGCTAGGGGAGCCACTGAATTTGACCCAACGCGCGTGGCGGGTGCGACCCGGGTAGTGGAAAGAAAGGGCGGGGTGGGCGGAGACCACGGGGAGTACCTTTCTATCAGGAATTTTTGGTGAGTGCCCCTGGGTCAAATTTGATCTTGGGGAAAAAACGCGGCACGTACCCGATATAAAGAGGCGGCCTTCTCTAATAAGTGGCGACCACGGGAGGGGCCTTTCTGGGACAGGAAAAGGGACGTTTTGCGTGTGTGCGGAGGCGCTGTCACCAGACACGGTTACTTGGCGGGGACCCTATGCCTTGGGGCGACCCGCACCTCGGGGTTCGCGGGTTTTAGTAATTCTTTTTCTCAGCCAGAGCAGAAAGCCGATATCGCAAATGCCGCATAAACACAGGGGATTCAGCGTGTTAGGGGATTTCAGTTTTCTTGGAACACCGTTCAACATTTTGTTGCGTGCGAATCGTTGCAGCTATTGCGCGCGAGGTTGCAGACGTAATTCGATGACGAGGTTTTTCTCTTCCGTGCTTCCAATCTTTGTCTGTTGAATATCGTTCCACCTGAGAATTGCTTGGTAGGTCCTGCCATCAAGGGGCCTAGAATTACCGGAGACATCGACCAACTCTCGATTGCAATTCAGCCACGTAAAGCGAACGAATCCACCAGCCTCTAACGCTGCTTTTACGTCGGCGGCCTTTGCGAGTCCGCTCATTTTGTAGGCTTCTGATACCCGCATGCGCAGCGACCCGACTTCGCGAATCGGTGAGAGTGGTTCTTATATCGTGGGCAGTTCGGATACTTTCTGCGAGCCTCGCGAGCGACCGCTAGATTAGCGCTGGATGCTTCCTGCTTGGCTTCTGAGCGGCTTTTCCCGCCCTTCCGACCTATCTTGCCCAAATACTTTCTAACGGCTTCGTCCATGCTGTAAAGCATACCATCAAAGCGGCTTGGTGTGTAAATGTTACCCATTCCGGAATGTCGGCTTACGCAACCCTGATTGAAAACAAATGACTTACCAAGCGGCTCATTGATAATAAACGGCTTACAGTGTCAGTCCGGCGACCGGAATGTCGGAGTCTGCGCATAACCCGACCATCGACACTTTTCCTTTGCAAAAATGCATTTAATGCTTGACATAGTAAGCCGCTTATTGTATGATGTCTTTAGAAAGTGAGGACACAATGACAATCGAATACATCGAACAGGGAGCAATCGAAGCGCGAGAGAAGATGGAAGCCGCTCGCAAGCTCCGCGACTCCGCCAAGACAAAGAAAGCGCGGAACGCCGCGTACGATGATTTTCTGTTCTGGCAGAACAAGCTGACTTTCTTTACGTGTGAAGCGCGCGGTTTCGCGGGACGGTCATGAATCAGAATCCTACAATCAACAACCTGCAATCCGCAGCGAACGACATCAAGCACCTCACCGCTGAACAGCTTGAGGAAGTGATGACGGCTGCGATGAAGGCGTCCGCTCGCGACCACGCGTTGCTTCTAACGATTTTCCAGCACGGCCTTCGCGCGAGTGAAGCCGCAGAACTAAAACTGTCTGACATCAACTGGCCCTCGATGGAAGTCACCGTTCGTCGTAAGAAGGGAAGTCTTAAGACGGTTCAACAACTCGTGAGTCAGCGCGGAAAGCCTGCTCTCGATGAAGTGAAGGCACTTCGCCGTTGGATTGTGGAGCGCAATCGGACCAATGAGCCGACCTCTTATGTGTTTGCCTCTCAGAAGGGCGGCTCGCTGCATCCCGATGTCGTCAATCGAATCTTCAAGAAATACGTCGCAGTCGTGAACGCCGACCGCGTCGCTCGTAGTGCGCAGCCAATCGCGGAGTCCGCGTGCCACGTTCACGCATTGAAGCATACGCTTTGCACGCTCGCGATTGACGCCGGAATGGATTTCTACAAAGTAGCTCTACGAGCAGGGCACGCGGCGTTGAGTTCGACTTTGAAGTACACGCATGGCTCTGGAATCTTGGCGGACAAGGCGTGGCAAGAGAAGACTTTCGAGATTTTCGCATAGGAGGAAACATGCTCTTCGACGCTCCGACAGACCCGGCCCCTGACTTAACGGAATTGTTTCTAATATTCTTATTCGGCATTCAGCCGCAGCCAGAGATAGAATCGGAGGCACAATGAACAAGGCCGCTAAAGTCACGACCGCCAAGGCTGCGAAGAAACCGAAGGAAGAAAATCCGCTTGTACTCAACGCAGAAGTTATCGGCGGCTCCTCTGTCCTGCATCGTAGGCTCGGGCGTATTGTCCGGGTCACCAAAACTCTTCTGACTGTTGAGTGGACCTCGGGTTCGAAAACTTTTTACAGTCGTAAGGGTCGAGGCTTCAATGGTAGCGTTGATAAAGACGGGGAAGCGATTACGGAGATGGCAAGCGGAAAGCAAATTGATGATATTTGGGACGACGAAGACACGTTGAGCATCGCGACTGAATCGGCGAAACGTACTATTTTGGAAGAGCAAGCGAAGAAAGACAAAGTGAAACAGGAACGCGCGGAGCAGCAAGCAGCCACGGAAGCGGACCCCGTGTACCAGAAGCGCCAAGCCGATTTGAAACGGTACGCGGAAGCGCTCCGGGGTCTGGGAGCTAATGTCGAGAACGGATGGAACGACCAGAAGGATTTTCGAATCGAGTTGGATGGCATCAAGCCGGACAAAATGGAGGAGCTTGTCGGGGTCATAAAGGGAGTCTTGAAGGAAACGGCCTAACAGGAGACCGCAGCCATGGAAGCCTACGAGATAGTCGTTGTGTGCAAAACACCGACCTGCGGAGCGAGCCTCAGGCTTGATGGGACTTCGACTGGCGAATCAATGGAGTCGGTGCTCTCTCAAATACGCAGCTTCCCGTCGCAGCGAGCTAGGTGTCCGAAGTGCGGTCAAACGTGGGATTATTCGGGGTCAGAGTTTGGATGTAATCTTTTGCCCACACCACCTGAGTCAAGGTTCCCGTAAATGGCACTAATTGTAGAACGCCTTGTTCGTCGCGATTTGCGTCAAACAACTCTTTAACATTTTTGTACGCTGTCTCTTCTTTTTGAACTTCCATGATTTTCTCCTAGTGGCTTCCCCTGCGGCGCTTCGGTGGACGTGCCAAGCCACACGATGGGAACATCCTTGCCACGCGCTTTGATCTTGCGCGGTATCTGATCTCATTATCTGGGCCGATGATGCCGAGAAGATCGTTCGAACCCTGGCGCAAGTTCGCGTACTGGCCGTTCAAAGACGATTTACATTGGACGCGTAGAATCGTTCTGCCTTTTGCCGCGATCAAATCCGCACTGGCGTTTGGACTCAAACAGCGATAAACGCTCCATCCGAGCGCCATCAAGTTCGCACTGATTCGCAGTTCATTGACCGCGCCTTTCGTTCCTTTCGAAATTGCTCTCAAACCCTGGCTCCTGAAGAAAAAAGGGCCGAGATAACCCGGCCCTGGTCGAATTGTTTGTGGATGACTATTTATTTGCGGAATGAAGCGCCGGACCCGAATGAATCATTTCGCTGCTTCGACGGCGTTTCTCTGTTCAATCTCTCAACGACTCGGGCAACGTCACCCATATTCGGATGGTCGGGAAGTTCCTGAATGATTCGCTTAATCACAGCCAATGTACGGACAAAATCACTGCCGACCTTTACGGTACGCAATTCTCTCTGCATCATCTCGGTCGAGGTGTAGTCAACGCCCCCGCCGTTGGTCCGATAACACTGGTAGCCGCTGATAGCGAGTTCAATCTGCCCTTTCGCATCCGATTGCGCTTTCGCGGCTTGCGCCGTCAGCCGTGCTTGCTTGTCACGGGTGACCTTCTCATCAAACGATTCTTGCGGTTTGATGCTTTCCATGAAATCTCGGTGCATCTTTGCGTTTTCCTCGGCTGCGAGTTCTTCCGATGTTTTAGCCTTCGGTTCCGGTATCAACACTTGCGGTAGAGCTGCTACCGCGTGATTGAAGCCCGAGAACGAGACAATTCCCTCGTTCGCGATAACCCATTCCAATAGAAGAGTTGCGGTCTTGTCATCGCGAATCAAGTTGGCAGGTGCGTACAGTTCCTCCCAATCCTTTGCGATGCGAAAAATTTCTGCGTCCGATTGCTGCAATGTTGTTGCCATGATGTTTCTCCTTTTGACGCTGTGCGTCTAAAACTGTTGTTGTGAGTCAAACTGTTCTACTGCTTGGGTGTAGTCAGCGGCACGTTGAATGTGTTCCACAAAGGCTGCGCCACCCATTGTTAATTTCATTTTGTTGCAGGTAATGCAGCAGGGGCGGCAATTCGAAAGCACATATCCGATTTTGTTATCCCAACGGTCGATACCGTTTGGCTCGTCGTGCTGACCACAATAGAAACAAGGCTGTGATGCGAATGATTTAAACTCGTCTAGAGTCAAAACAAAGTCATAGCCTCGTCTTTTAGCTCCGTGAATACACTGCCTAAATACGCCGTTCGGCGTACAAATTAGACAGTGGCGCTTATTGTGTTTGCAAATACCGGACCCTTTGCACTCTTTACAGAAACGGTGTTGGCGATTGTGTTCGCAACGTCGATGGCTCTGACGAGCTTGGGTGCCGCCACCGCAATCGCGACAACGAGTACGCCGGGTCTTGTGTTCGCATTTTCGATGCATATTACTCGCCCCGAAGTCTTGCGTTGATTTGCTCTGTTCCGTACAAACGACACAGGCGCTTCAAATCCCACGGGTCGAGGGTACGAAGATATGCCGCATCTAAATTTATGGCCCTCACAGTTCCTGGTCTCACTACCGTCTTACTCAACTGCGGATACCCTGTGTAGCGGCGGGCCTCCACAACGATTTTCTGGCGTTCTTCGGGACTTAGTGCGTTCAAGGTTTGAGCGCGTACAACTTCATTTAATCGCGCGGTCAACTGTTCCAGCGACCAGAACTGCATCTTTGCGCGTTCGATTTGAACGTTGTGGGGGATTTGCCAGTGCTTGTTATTTGTGGTTTGAAGGCGCTCAATGATCTTGTCAATGAGTGCGGCCTTGGTTTCCTCGGCTGTCGGGACTCGCTGAATCGCTAAAACTCGGTCACCCAAATTTCCGTAAGCGAAGTCGAAATCGGCCTCGGTTAGTTCATCCGAGAAATCCATGTACTCGCGAAATACTTTTTCGTTGGCGATACAATCGGCAACGTGCGGATGCTGAACCAGCCAGCCTTTATAGATGGCTAGGTTCTGTGTGTCTTGCGCCGCGCTTTCCACGGCGAGTTTGTCTTGTTCGTACTGCGTCATACTTTCTCCTTTCTCAAATTCTGCCCGACGTTTGTCGAGGTTAAGTTGTGGACGGCACCGTCCGAAAATTTGTACATCTGATGTGCGCCGGAACGCTGTCCAATTCGGATGGCGTCCGGTGGAATCGCTTCGAATGTCTTGTCACAGATCGAACAACGGAGGCTCATTGGTATCTCACGGTGTTGTTGTGGTCGGTTTTGTATCCGAGCAAATCGGCGGCATCGTCAAAGCGCCACTTCGCTATCTCCATAAGAAAGAAGTAGACACGCCAGTCGGGCAAACCAGCGAGCAGACCGAACCGGATATATTGCTGCGTTTGCGGGCCTTCGTCTTCCAGCGCTGCGAGAAGTTCCGAGTCCTGCCAATACTTTCTTTCCGGCCAGTTGTTTGGGATGTCGCCTCGGGTGATGGCTCCCAAGTGCGCGACGCCGAAGTCCTTCACGAATTCAACCAACTCCGCGACGAAGTCCTTCTCGAAAATAAAGTTCAAATCGTCCACTGAAATGTTGTTCTTGGTCGCATACCTCATTACGTGGGTGAAATCGTGGCACCGTGCGTCTTGCGCCTGCATCACTTCCAGCTCGTTCGGCTGTAATTGCGCGCGGTTGCTTGCGTACCAATCGGACTCAGCTTCCATAGTCTGGGCTGCCTTTTCGTCTCGCTGCTCACTGCGCTGCTTACGCTTCCGCTCTCGCCACAGTCGGCGACGCTTCTCTTCTTGCGATTCGGCGGTTGCGCCTGCCTCGCCGGGTACGATTGGGTCTGTCTCTGTCATTTGGTGCTCCTCGGGCAAATGCCCTGAAATTGCTGTCCAGGGCCTATATAAGGTCTGGGGTATGTTTGGGTACTAGGGCGGGGGAATCGACGCTCCTAAGCCTGTTTCCGCCTTACGGCGGGCACATTAAGGCGCTATCCCTAGCATTTCGTGGGACTTAGGGTCGGACGGCCTTCTAAAAGCGTCTAAGTGTCGGAAAAATCTGGCACTTAGCCAGGTGAGTTAGATCAGGACACCAAATTCGGTTGATTTTTCGCTTACTGAGGATTTCCTGGCAAATGCGCCCGATCTTCCGGGTCATTTCATTGTGTCAGGAAACTTGCCTGACACATTGCCGAGCCGGAATTCATTGTGTCAGGAAACTGCCCATCTAGAGATACGAAACACATGCAAATAACCCTTAAGCGACATCGGATTCCCTCTTATATCTCTCTTTCTCTCACCTCTCTCTCCCTAGACGAGGAGTTTCATGACACAATCAACCTCATGAAAATAAAGGGGATACAGCGTTTTCACTCCCTGACACAATGAATTTCACTCTCAAAATTTGATGGGCGAGAACGCGTTTTGACCACTTCCTCCCCCATTGTGTCAGGCGTTTATTCGTCCTCATCGTGCTTCACCAGCCCAACCATGCGCGTCGCGCGCTTACCAGCTGTTCGGGTCTCTTGGAACTCCACGATATCCCCGTGGCTTCTAAGTCCGAGGTAAACCGCGTTCCAAAGTCTCATCCCGTAACGCCCGAAGTCTAGGTTCCGGCACAAATCGCGGTACGACATCTTCCCCTCATGTTGGCGCAACTCCCGGAGCACTTCCTTTTGCAGACGTCCCTCCACGTTATCGGCTTCGATGGGTTCCAAGTACGCGGCGGCTTGGTTGCGATACTGCACCAACGCCACGGCGCGCTCCACCGCTTCATCGTTTATAACCGACAAACCCAAGTCGATTGCCAGAACAAGCGCTAGCTTCTTGACCATATCCATCGAACGAGGGTCAAGACCCTGTACCCGCTTCGAGAACATCTCAGGTTCCTCAATCCGGTAAAGCCTTTGGCTGATAGCCTTCTCGATCATTGCTTTCGTTTTTTGCGCGCCGAGTAACATCGCTTCTGGACTCAGGTCCGAGTACAGTCCGGTTGGTCTCGGCTTCTCGGGACTGACGCATAGAAACAAGCGGTCTTCCAACCCGGAACTCATCCCGGCCAACTTCGGCCAATGACGATTGAAGCCACGGTCGGTGGTGCACCACAGCCAGCCGAACGTGTACGTCCCGCTCTCGAATGAGAAGCTGTCTTTAACGCTCTTCACCCCGTTACCGAACGAACCGGAGCCGTACCAAGTAAGCAAGTCGGATGAGAACGAACTGCTCTCGATACCAGCCTTGGAAACAAATTTGCCTAGTTCATCGTTGAAGAGAATCGCGCGGCGGCAGTTTGCGTTATACATGCGGAGACCAAATCCTTCCGGGCTTCCCGCTTGGTATGTGAACACTTTGCCCTCCGCGTTCTTGATGCTCTTCGTCATCTGGTCGCAAATCCCGACGCACTCGAAATAACGGAAGGCCAGTTCGCATGAGGTTGATTTGAAGAATTGCCCATAAGGACTAATCAGCCCCACGAACAGATTTAGATTCGTGGGTTGTAGTTCAATGCTCACATTACGTGACAGGTAGTTCGCCATAATCTGCAACGCAGGCAGGTATATGAATTCTTCGAACTTCGATGAAGTCGCAACCGCAGGCTTCACCAAATTTTCGTAAATTGACGTGCCTTGAATTGCCCACAGCGGAAACTTTGGCCGAGTCGCGCCGCAGTTAGTGTCAAGATTTGATGGAGTCGCAGCCTGTAATGGTGCAGAAGTTGCAGTCTGTGTTGGGGCAGTCGGCGTCTGATTCAAAATGATAGCTGTAGCCGTCCCCGCAGGATACTTTGAAACCGAGGCTACGATTGAATCCACCTCGCTATCGGGCAACGGCGGGACACACTCATCCTGATTTGCTTGATGGATATCAGCGGAGATGGATTCTTTAGACGCGCCTGCGTTACGCAGCGCCCCGGCACGACTGGTCAAGTAATTATTGCGACCGCCTTCCGATACTTGGCGGAGCTGTGCCGTGTCTGTATTCGGCTTCTGTCTCTTGGCCTTCCACTCCGCATCCTTTGCTTTGATGAAGTCGAGCAAAGACTGAGGAGCTTCCACAATCAAAGCGGCTGGATTGATCGCGGTGTACTGCGTCAACGGCTGCGATTCATCATTGTTCGGGTATGCCCATGAGCCAGCGGCGATCACGTAGCGGTCATCAACACGCGCCGACAGCAATTCAACCTTGTTTTCGTCAGAGATGGATACGTTACCCATTTCCCACGATGCGGCGTTCTGCTTGAAAATAAAGTGTCGCCCACCTGAAACTGTTCTCGTGCCGTACGTCTGGATAGGGCCTACGGTCTTCTCGTACTCAGCAACCAAGCCAGCGTCGTCGTCAAGCGCCCAAATGCCGTCCTTCTTGCCCACGAGCATAATGTTGCCCTGCGGTTTCGCCTTCGTTATGCGCAGGGCGGTACCCAAGTCGTTCGTCGCCTTCTGTTCCCATTCCGGCGTGGTGCAACGCTTCGTTCCGCGATCTGTGACCATGATGTGAGCGCCCATCCCAACAAACTTGCGGGCGATAGCCTCTGCCATCGGAGGTGGTTCCTGCATTAAAGGTTGAGCGTTCACAAAGCACCTCCGGAAGGGCGCACATTCACAGCCTGATCTTTCTTACCAAGGCTGATTGGTGGCCCGATTTCGAATTCAATAGACGCGCTAAGTTGCGGCTCAAACCCGGACGCGCAGTTATCCAAGTGGAAGAACCACTCCCCACCGTCATTTCCTCTCACAAAACCCCAAAATTTCGTGGAGTGGTACATCACAATCGTTCCTTCGTATGTCATGTTAGTTGTTCCTTGTTGTTCGCGTTCCCGGTCGCGTGTACCGTCCTCGTCTTCCTTTCTCGGCCTTGTCGCTGTTGCTTCGACCTTCGCCGTACAAAATTTAAGGCCGCTGTCCTTCGGCTTTCGCCGGATATTCACGATCAGCCAATTTCACGGCCTCCGCGTAAATCTCTCCCGCGTTCCCTACAGCGACCTCAACCACGGAGCCGTACTCAGGGACTCGCACTCTTCCAGCGAGCAATGTAGCCGCCGCCAGCGTAAGAATTTCGATGTATCGATCTTTCGTCATATCTGTTCCTCGTCACTAATTCTTCGCTGGTAAGCATCCCGGGCCGCCTGCATTTCCGGGTTAACACCGTGCTTCTCACCGTCATGTTTCGACGGACGACCGTTTACGCCGTCCGGCACAATCCTTTCGCAAATTTCACACCAATCAACGTGGTCCTTCTCACTGCGTAGTCCTGAATCCATATCTCGCCAACCTTGAAAATTAAAATGTCCACCGTGGGTTCGCGATTGGCGCGACGAGGGATGCACTGCCACTGCTAATTGGGGAACTGCGAAAAAAGATTTTCTTTAGATGAAGCCGAGCAGAGCCTTGAGCTTGAGGTCTAGTTTGTCGCGGTCGTACTGGTCTAGTTCGCCTTCTTGTTCATAAAATCTGTGAACATCGATGTAGCGAATCTGCTCGGTAAGAACGTAGGCATATCCATTGATATGGTAAAGGCGATGCCAAGACTTTTTTGGCGACTTCCACTTCTCCGCGCCACGGTTGTCTTGCGCTGAGGTCAGGGGACAAACAACAGCGAACTGTCCATCCGGGTCCACGGCTACGACAACGCAGCGGTGCGGACCCTGCAATTCCGAGCCAGTAACTTCAATCGTTCGGGCACCGTCGCGTTTGCTAATGTCTTGCACGGGCAATTCTGCCCGATAAATTTGATACTTTTTGATGTCCATAAATTTCTCCTATTCAAATAAACTGGAAACTGTCTCGCGGATTTTGTCCGCTGAGATATTGCGTTCTTCAATGAAATCCAACAGACGGCGAAGATCGCCAACATCGGTTGGTTCGCGTAACGGGCGAAGGGCTTCCTGCAACTCAAGAACTCGAATGCTCATACGAAGTAGACGCGCCTCTGTTTCCGACCCCAGGTAAACGACGGAGCGGAATGCCGCCGATAAGGTGGATGGGGCGAGGTCCGTAAGTTTTGCGAGCGTAGCCGCAGAAATCTTTGCGGTCTCCATGTTGTGGCGTGCGCGGCCCAACGTGATCGAAGTCATTTGTCCTCCTCATCGGCGTTCGCTCGTTCGTGGGAACGAAATCATAGGCGTTCGCTAGCTTGTCGGCTTAAACCGATACGCGCATCGGCGTGCGGGTCATTGAAATTAATTGGGGAATCTCGCCTGAGAATCCTTGCTCGCCGGAAATAAATAAAGGCGTACCGATTTGGGGTCGATACGCCTTCAAGGAATCCTGCTCCGAAGAGCGGTTGCCAACTGGCGAGTGCTGGCATCCTTTGGAGACTGTTCACGAAATTAACTCAATGTGGTTGTGATCGGTTCAAGCGGCGAGCAGTCCGCCCGCCCTGGCAATGGGGGTGAAGATGTTCAACCAGAAGGAAAAGTCTTCCCCATCCCAATTAAACTCATCGTCCTGGTGTACATCATCACCGTCGCCGCAGATTTCAAGGTCTTCGTAACCTACGCACACGAAGTCGGCTGGTAGGGAAACGTCGAGGATTTCTTCTTCGGGTGTCACCACCACATAATGCGGAAACAGCACACAATTTTCAGTTATCCAATCTTTGCCCATCGGTGGAATGCAATCCTCGCGGCCTTCCGCACTGACTGCGTAGACGCGAGCAACCTTTCCAAATCCAAGGCGTGACAAAGCGACCGCCACGGCACCGCATGGACCCCACTTACAGCGAGCATGCCAGCCATCGCGCCCATGAAGAACTGCCTTTCTCAAATCAAACAGCATCAAGTGACTACCGCACATGAACCGGGTTTCGGAGAGGCGCTTACGCTTATCCTCCGGGTGAATCGTGGTAGCCGGACCACTGCACACACAACAGCAGGGAGCCTTAATTGCAACGGCGGTAGCGCGCAGCGCCTTCTGTTCTTCAGATTCCTTCCACTTGGGCGGGAATTTCTGTCGGTCCACGAATGTCTCGTCGGCTTCGTGGTCACTCCATTTCTTATCTTCGATACCAACGCCGTGCCCCTTGGGAGAAGCACGACGCCCCCCGATGATTTCTCTGGCTTGGTGAAGTTCGGATATAGCGGTTAATTTCTCATTGCCGTATCCGCCCGATTGAAGTTTCCCGCAACCCTTCGGCGCATCTTGGAGATACAGCCCTTTGTCTAAAGGCAGGTCGCACAAGCAATAGCCGAGTTTAGCTGTGCAATATTTGTGGTGCCGGATGCCGTCTTCTGGCGCAGCTCCGAGACGGCGCTGACGAACTCGGGCACGATACGCTGTGGTTCGAGCTACATCGTTCGCGTGAACGCGCGGACGACCAAGGCGACGGGGCGCAGTTGGAGCGTTGATGGAAATAGAATGGGAATCGCCCGAAGGCGCAATTGTAGTTTGCATTTGAATCTATCCTTGCGACGGCAGCCTGTAAGCTGTTGGTCCGTCACTGTTGAAATTCCGATTGAAGTCGGAGGAAGAAGGGCATTACCTCTTCTAAGGGAGGGTGTGGAGGATGGCATTGGTTGTAGATAATCTTGCAATGTATTGATTCTACAGTCCTTACGGCGTCGCATATTACAAAATCAGTTGTGCTTTTTGCTAATTTCGACATGGTTTTGTCCAAGCCTAGTGTATGTTTCTTGACACACCACAATAAATAGTGGGAAATATTTACACTATTTTTGTTCCGACTTCTTGTAACGCATTGATAACACAGGCATTACAAATATTTTCACTTTTCCGCGAATTCCGTCGTATTCATTCCCTTAGCGCACCAAAAGGTGCGAGAATAATGCACTGGTAATAGAATTCAGATGATATCTCTATAGTAACGGACGCTTCCCTTTTCTATTTTCGTGAACACTTTCCAAAGGATGCGAACACCAAAGTTCCCGCCGCTGTAACGGCGTCCGAATCTATCCGGCCCACTAAGGCTCCCAGTCTCGGTGGGCCTTTTCTTTGGACCTTGAGGAATAATTTTTATGACAACCGCAGCCCCCAATATCGGACAGCATTTTGCTGCGCGCATGGAGAGCCTCGGCGTCACCCAGGAATTTCTGGCCCGATACGTCGGCTTGAGCCAACCCGAAGTGAGCAAACTCGTTTCCGGCATTCGACCTCAAGGCGAGGGTCACAGAAAAATCAACGACGCATTGCGAGAGTTGGAGAATGTCGCTGAATGTTTCAAGCCCATGAAGCCTTTGTTTGACAATGTGGATGCCGTGAAGAATTGGCTTGCCTCTCCCAACTTGCCGAATCTCTTCGCGTTATTGTCCTCGGCCCAATTGCTGAAAGCGACGCCACAAGAGCTGACCTGTCTGAGCGCAAGTTATGCGAATTGCGAAAGTTTGGAGGACAAAATCGCCGCCACTCAGGAAAAATCCCGCCAAGAATGGATAACGTTTTTAGAGGAAGTTAGTGCTTATGCGCGTCGTTGAAGGCAATCAAAGCCCCAGGAAATATCGAATCTCGCCTAAAGAGCGCGCTCGTCGTAGTGAGCACATGCGCGCGGTCCGCGCCACTCAATCAGTAGGGCAATGTGAGCGTGGCGGCAAGACCAGAGGAGATCGTCACGCCGCAGAAGGGACAGGCGTGTGTGGCCGCACCGAAGAGCAACGCTTCGCAGATGGGCAGAAGGGCGGTCTTATCGGAGGCCCTATAGCCGCAGCAAACCCCAACTCCAAAGCCGCATTGAAGGCAATGCTGCAAGACCGAGATCATCAACGATACGCCGCTCATTGCGGTCAGCACGTCCACAAAAATCGAGTTAATCCGCGTTGTGAATTTTGCAGCGAACAAAATTTAGTAATCGCCTTCGCATGACGACGGCGCGAGGAATGAACGTATGGCCAATAACTATCAGCCGAACACCGTAGGGGGTTTCGGCGGCCTGATTAACTCGGGGTACACAAGCTTAATTCCCGCTGCGGGGTCAGCAGACGCGAATCTTTTGCTCCAACAAATAAATTACGCGCAGCAATGCTCCGTTTATATCGGAAGCATTACTCACACCACGAACGGGCAGGACACCACGAATCAAGCGCAGAAGTATCTACTTAACTTGGTCTCAACCACGCTGATGACAGCCGCCGCCGCACAAAATTATTTTGCTGGGGTGACACCGAGCTATTGGCAGACCAGCGTGATTGATTACAAGGCTGCTCTCGCAGCGATACAAGCCGCAACCTTCTAGCCGCAGTAATTCAGTTTCACAAAATTCTTTCCAGCGCCTTCATTGGGCGCTTTTCTTTTTGAGGATAAATCATGGACGTATCTCAACTCCCGCAGGAAGTTCAAGACGCACTACCGCAACGTAACGACTACAGTGGGGCAAACAATGGCCCCGTGACGCCGGGAACTAATCTACCGTTGCCGCCGAATGTGGCGCAGAACACTCAAGCTGCGCAGGGTCCCGTCGCACCGCCAGATATCGCGCCATCAAATGCTCCCGGCTCGCTGGCCGATAAAATCTCGAAGGCGTTTTTGGAGCACATCTCTTCCCGCCAGCCTCTTCCGCCAGCAAATTCAGAGGCGGGACAACGCGCTGCATCCACAGCCCAGAGAATTGCGGGCGCTGCGGATAATGTGATGAGTTCGCTCGGAGATGCCGCACATGCGGGTGACCGTCCCGGAGGTTGGCTCTCGGGGGTCAGCAACGTCATCAATGCGCGCAACCAGCGAATTGCGGGAGAGAAGCAACAGCAATTCGAAAACTCGGAACAGAAGCGCAAAGACGATGCGTTAATCGCAAAAAACCAAGTCGAAACAGTTCAGCTTGTCCGAAATATCTACAACCAAGATAAACAATTACGCGACGGCTCTTATGCACAAGGCAAGGCGTTCGTGGACAGTCTGCGAGGCGACCACGCAGTTACAGATAATGTGTCCCAAGACGAATTGACAAATATGGTCCAGAAAAATCCAGGATATTTGCAAAGCCACTACGTTCGTCCGGTCGGGGAAGAACCTGTGTTGGATGGCAGTGGAAATCAAAAGACCGACGCTAACGGGAATCCGGTTTTCTCTCCTACGTATTCTCTCGTGGACCGCAATCCGTCTCACGGGGGACCGAACGTTCACAAAGTTACGCCGGAAGAAGCTGCATATTTCAAGACCAACCTTGGAACGGAGTATCCGGTTGATACGCCGCTGACCATCGACCAATACGCTGCGCTTTCCGGCCAAGCTCACAAAGTAGCCGACACCACTCGCATGATTAACGCAGACCGCGAGACCGCACTTACGGATGCTCAGCGTAGCCAGTTAAGAACAGACTTGGCGGATGAGAATGTCCAGCATTACGTCGCAATGGTTCCGGGCAGTGCTCTTGGCGGATTGTATGCGGCTTCGAAGAACGCTGATGACCACATTGCTTCGACCCAGAAGCAAATTCAAGCGGCTCAACAAAAAGGTGACCAGAACGCTGTTCAGCAACTTCAAGAACAGTTAAAGAATTTTCAAGATGAGTCTGCGAAGGTCAACCGCGTAATCACAAACGGATTTAGCGATAAGGACCGAGACGAGTACCAAAAGAACATCGAAAAAGAGCGCCACGACCAGCGAGAGGAACAGATTCAAAATCGCCGTGCCGATGTTCAAGCCCAGAAAGAGACCGAGCAGAAGGGGCTAGGCGATTCTTACAAGACCGAAAACAAAGAGTTCGACACGATTCGTAAGCCGTTGAGCACCAGTCTCGACGCCTTCTCAACGCTGCGTAACTCGCTCGATCAAGGAACTGCGGCGGGTGACTCCGTTGTTGCACCTGCCTTGCTCAAGGCACTCGTGGCCGGGGGCGGCGTTCGTATCACCCAAGCCGAAATCAACAACTTCACTCACGGTCGTTCGACTGTGGAAGACATGAAGGGCGTTCTCCAGAAGATGACGAGCGGCAAGAGCATCACGCCGGAACAGCGAAAGCAAGTCTACAGTTTGCTAGGCGCTGTCGAGTCCAAGGTCCGCGCAAAGAACGACATTCTTAACGACGCGCAAGATTCACTCGACAATGCTCAATCTGTGGCAGACCAGCGTAAGGCTGTTTCAGATGCGCGTCGTAAGTTGGATGCGGTTGATTCAGGTCAGCAAGCGCAGAAGAACGTTCAACCGCCCGCAGGGGCAACAAATCTTGTGTACGGCTCCGATGGAAAGACGCTAATCGGCCACGTCGTAAACGGTAAGTACGTCGCTTTGGGAGCACAGTAAATGTCCGATCAGAACATTCAAGGTTTACCTCCGGGTGCCGTTGTCGGCGCTCCATTACAACAATCTGCGCCACAAGTTCAAGGGCTTCCCCCCGGGGCTGTTGTGGGTCCATCACTATCTGCACCAACGAGTGAAGCGGCTGCGGTAGCGCAAGCACCGAATACGGTTGCACAAGCCCAAGCACAGATACAAGCCACTCCGATGCAAGGTTCAACTGTTGGCGGAATTTACCGAGCGTTAAACGAGGGCAACTCTTCCGTTAATCCGAAGGTTGTAGCCGCTCAAGACCTGGCAAAGAATGTCCAGCAAGGATTAGACGAAGCGGACCAAGGAAAAATTACCACTGCGGGTATGGCAATGGGCGGTGTAAAGGGTGCGGCGGAGACTGCCCACACCGTGGGTCGTGTCGCAAACGCGGTAACAGGCGATAACGTTCCCGGACTGCCGACTAGTCTTCAACAGCCGGAAGGTCTTCAAGCTGCGAACACGTCCGAGAGCATCGGTAAAGGTGCGGAAGGCGTGCTCGAATTTATAGCAGGCGACCAAGCCTTAAAGGGTTTAACGTGGGCGCAGAAATTTCAGAAGTTGGGCAAGATTGCCGAACTTTTGGAAGCTCACCCGACTCTCGCCAAAATTTCCAACATCGGCTTCAATGCAATCCGTCAAGGCACGGTTGGGGCGGCTCAAACTGCCGTGCATGGAGGGTCTGCGGAAGATGCCGCAACCACAGGCGCAGTTACGGCGGCAACAGGCGGGGCATTTGAACTTGCTGGAGAGGGTCTCGGTGCGGTTAAGAACTTCATCACCCGCAACCCTGAAATCGAGCAGATGGGCCGCGAACTGGTTTCCGGTTTGACGGAAGGTGCGACACCGGAACAAGTTGCGCGAACAGTCGGAAAGAATCTTGCGGATGCGGAAGAAAAGATGCACTCGACCTATGACGCGGGAATCAAGTCAATCTCGGCACAAGGTCAAAGTGTTCCCGTCGCGTTGAAAGGGAGTCCTGTCCAACAAGTCGCAAAAGATTTGTTGTCAGATTCTGACCTGCCGAAATCAATGGCAGAAAACTTGAAAGGTGTTGTTCCTGATTCGGAAAAATTGGAACCATTCTTAACGCACTTATCGGGCTCCAACGAAGTCCTGACTTGGGACGGTATGGAAGCGACACGTCAAAAGATAGGTCAAACAATCCGTAAGTTGCCGTGGGAATCTCCAATCCGACCAGACCTCATCAAACTTCGTTACGCGATTGATGACACTTTGGAACAGGCCGCCGATAAGGCAGGCAATGCTGATTTGTCAGACCAGATTAAGACTCTGCGTAGTCAGTATGCTCAAACGAATGCTGCGCTGGAAGAACGTGCAATCAAGGCACTCGCTGACAAGAACCCGAACGCAGTTGCCGATGTTTTGTTGAATAAGCAATCGGTTCACAGCGTTCAAACTCTACGTCGTTTGATCGGACCAGAAAATATGAAAGCGGTCGAAGGTTCAATCCTCGACAAGATGATTCAGGATGCGAGCAAGAACGGCGAACTACAAGGCCGTCAGTTGTTCCGAAAGTTCAACGGTCTAGGTCCAGACGCGAAGGCCGCGATATGGGGCGACCGTCTTCCACAGATTCAGTACTTCATGGAGCAGGCTGGAAAGCTACCGAACGTCGTCCTCGATAAAATCGTCACGCATTATGCGCCTTTTGCCCTCGGTTCTCTAGCATTGAACCAAGTAGCGCATGGCGACTTCAAAGGTGCTGCCACAGTTGGAACAGGCGCGGCTCTCGCGGCTCTCTTGCATAACCCAATTGTGTTGGACGCGGCAATAAGGGGAGTCGCTGCGGCAACAAAGATTGCGCCACCAGTGGCCGCACAGGTTACACAGCAAGTTCAAAATCCTGCCACGGTCGGCGATCTCGGGGAACCAACGCACCGCTATGACCCTGATTCACACAGAATCGTTCCGTTGAACCAGTAGTCCCCTCTCAACCAAATCTTTCCAGGGCCGACCCTCCGGTTGGCTCTTTGCATTTTCAGGCCACAAACTTTTCGAGGAAATATGGCAAACAGCAAAGATTACATCATGCAGGAATCCGAGTTCACTATTCCCGATGGCTGGGAAGAGGTCCCACGAGAAGACCGTCTATCTAGCGGCCCAGTTGGTGGTGGTGCGCCTGTTCCCCCAATTCCGGTAGATCGCTTCGCGAGTGGAGCAATCTCATCCACCACTCTTGGTTTGCAGACAGACATTGCGGATAGCAAGATGGGCGGTAATGTCCCGAGCTTCCGTGTCCAGCCGCCGCAGCCATCTGCAAATGCAACTGCTAATGCAGGCACCTCAAGTTTTACGGCGGCACTTGCAGCCGTCGCAGCAAATGCGCAAGCAACGGCAGACGAAGCCCAAAGCACAGCCAATCAAGCGCTTTCGGCAACTTGGCAGGGAACTTTTTCTTCGATAGTCACTTACCAGCTCGGGGCGATTGTCGAAGATTCTTCAGATATTACATACATCAGTCTCGCAAACCAGAACCTAGGCCACACGCCTAGCTCATCGCCAACATTTTGGCGGGCTACGGGCCAGACACAATTTTTTGGCGCATTCAACATCGCAACCGTGTACGGAGTCGGGGCAATCGTGGACGAATCGGGAATTCTCTATATTTCAATTCAGGCCGGAAACGTCGGCAACACCCCACCTAATGCGACTTGGTGGACTCCGCTAGGAAGCGCCAGTTTCCAAGGAATTTGGGCGTCCGGAACATCGTATGCGCAAGGCGTGACGGTAGAAGGAAGCAACGGTTCACTTTATATTGCATTGCAACCCTCGCTGGCAGAGAACCCTGTCTCAACAACGGGGTACTGGCAACTTTTGAGCGGCTCGGTTGCAGTGTTTGGAAATTGGAATAGTTCTTCTGCGTACCCAATCGGGGCAGAAGTGTTTTACGGAAATTCTGTCTGGATCGCCACGACTGCGAACACCAATCAAGTGCCTTCGGTCGGAAGCAGCTATTGGGAGCTGGTTTCAAATTTAGCGACTGCGTCCGGATTCCAGATGGTTTCGAACCCAGATTTTCAAAACGGACTGACGAATTACAGCGTTTTCGACAACAACAGCACGGGCCATGTCACGCTGTCTTTGGCGGCAAACTCTTCCGCACCGGGCGGCTTCGGCCAAACACTCGAAATTAGCGTCGCGGGCGGAGGGGAAAATCCAGGTCTGGGCGGATTTTATTACAACACGGCACTAGATAGCGGAGTCGTGGTTCTCGACCACTACCACGTCGGTGATACGTACGTCGTCTCGCTCTGGGCCAACATTCCTGTCGGCTACACGATCAATTTTACAGACAGCGGCTTGGGAACCGGGGGCTCTTTTACTCCGCTTTCCTCATCTTATGCGGGCACAAACGGATGGGTGAATTACGTCTGGCAAGTGACCGTTGGGACAAGCCCAACGGCGTCGGTTGCATTTCCGTTCTTCTATCTGACAGGGACCTTTTCTAGCGCATTCAGTTGGTATGCGGCTCAACTTTCGATCATCGACATCAACCAGCCTGCACGTGGAAACCAGAACGTGTACTTAGGAAATTATTCGTCAACGACGCCATACGTTCCAGGAAATGAAATCAACTACAACCCGAGCGGAAACGGCCCGACTTACTATCAGTGTGTTCTGGCGTCAACGGGAAATCTTCCAACCAATACAACGTACTGGGAATTAATCGGCACCACAAGTGTGAGCACAGGGTTAAATGGCCAAGGTTCTATTGTTCCTGTCACCGTTCCAAACGCGCCTTTAACTATCACGTGGGATTCTGCTATCGTCCACAGCAACCCGCTGTTAAATATAACTTGGTCTGCGTTTACGATTTATTTCCCGAACGGCTCTACAATTTCCGTTCCCGCAAACACTTCATACACTGCCCCTAGTTCGCCGTCGCTTACATCTGTTTCAGGCGGTTCACAAGCACTTAGAACGCGTTACATCCGAATCTGTTTTCTCCGACAGGGCGCGATTATGGGCGTGAGAAAATTGGCTTGGTGACTTACAAAGAAGAGAAATTCAAAATACTGGAGTAGGCTTTATGAGTTCTGAATCGTTGCTCCCGCTAGTGAAAAATCAAATGCCGAATGACACTCGGCGCTCCAAAAATTCCCTGAAGGCATCTGAAGAAATTTCTTATGGCGAACAGCTATCGACCTTTTCGGAATTGGAGAAAGGTATTAAAACAAAATACCTCTTTCATCTAGAAAGGCCGATTTCCAACCAGGAGGATTAGGTGGAAGCATTTCAGTGGGGAAATCAGTGGCTGCCAGTGCTTCTATTCCAACGGCAATCTGGAGAAGTCTTGCTACTACCGCGCCATCTTCTGAAGCGTGTACAAAATAAGTTTGCGGTCGTCCTCTTTGGCTTTACCCAGCAGACGGCGTAGTCGGCTTAGATATTTTGCATCCTTGCCTGAACTGCCCCACAGACTGTCATCAGAAGATTCCTGTTTGAAAACAGCAGGCGCTTTCGCTGGTGCGTCGCCATCATGGAAGAGTCGGTACATCGGAATTTCCAGCGCTCGGGCCATCTTTTCCAGCGTCGCAACAGCGGGAACAGTGTGTCCGTTCTCGACGCGGGAGATGTAGCAACGAAGTAAGCCAGTACGCTTTTCGATGTCGCCTTGAGAAAACTTCTTTTGTTCGCGAAGTTCGCGGAGTCTGTCGCCTATGACCATTCTGGGATTATTCCATTCAAACGATTAGAAGGCAAGCAAGGCGCTTTTCTAAGTCTTTATACCAGCTTGCATCTCTTCATACCTGCAAAATCCACATGTCATACCTAACTCACCCGATGGTGCGCCCACGCCGCGCTGCTATCCTGCCGATGAGATTCGTGCCTGCAACGATGTGGCAACGTCGTTGAATGCCAAAGGAGACTGAGATGCTTGGAATAATCGCAGCGGTTTTGCTCGTAATGTGGTTGCTTGGATTTTTGGCGTTCCATGTTACGGCTGGGCTCATTCATATACTTCTAGTGCTCGCAATCATCATGTTCATTCTTCACTTGGTGCGGGGCAGATCGGTGACGGCCTAACCGCGACTTCGGGCGGCGCTACGGTGAGCACAGAATTCCTTGACCGTTTAGCCAGCCAACTCAAAGTTGGCAAGGACCCGGCGAGCCGCCGCGCCATTGAGCGGATTTTGGACGTTATCAAGAGAGGGTATGAGAACGGACAATATGAAAGCTCAGTTGAGGCAGAAAGGGATTTCCGACAGTTGGTTGGACTCGATGAGGACGACAAGTAACGTGGGTCGGTCACTTGCCTAGCTGCCTCTCGGCACTCTTAAAAAGTAGCTCGACAAATTGCTCCCTCTGCTTCCTCATCCGTTCTTCATCAAGGATTGGCTTCGGGGCGGCTTGCCGTGCCCGGTCGAAGCTCTCCGCAATCTTCCTTTGAATCTCCTGCCTTAATTCTTCCCTCATTTTATCCCCCAAAACTTGCTGTGTTCACGCATTTTGGAACACATTTTTCTGTAAGTGACTGCAAACAGGGGTGATTGTAGCAGTTGAGGTGCCCCTTCGTAATCGACAGGTCGTGGGTTCAACTCCCACTCTCGGCTCCAGATATCTTGTTTCAAATGAACATGTTCCTAAGAACTTCCCCGGCACAGACTCGAAATTTGGCGACCCGTTGTTGGCTGTAAAAGCCAGCCCCGTGATCGCCTCCCTCTATCCCTAGAAAGATTTGGCCCGCACCAAACTTTTCACCATCCCACTTCGTCTATACCTGCAGCATCCCCATAGAACCATGTAACATTTCTGTGGTCATCACACCGGACCACAAGGAGCGTTGAACGGCTCATGCTTTGGAGTAGTGAGCTGTGGCGGACGTAGAGATGTTCTTGACCACAGCAGGGGTTCGGGCTGTCCACCCGGAGAAGCTGGAGGATTCTTAATGTTCCGATCCATTGCTCGCGTCCTGGTTACTGTCGGCATGGTATCTGTTTCCGTCTTGGCGTCCTTGGCCAACGCCCAAATCTCGCCGAACCTGCCCAATCCGATCAAGGCGCCGAATCCGCTGACGACGACGTTATCGATTTTTCGTAGCAATATGCAGGACAAGATCATGAAGTCTGCGGAGGCGATGCCAGAGTCCAAGTACAGCTACCGGCCGACGAAGGAGGTTCGCTCGTTCGCCGAGATCCTGAATCATGTGGGGGATATATCCTACATTTTGTGCTCAAACGCCAAGGGTGAAGCGCCCCCCGCCATGGCTGGCGCGAAGAGCTCGAAAGCCGAGATCATCGCCTACCTCAAAGGCGCGTTCGACTACTGCGATGGCGTGTACTCGGGGTTCACCGATGCGCACCTCAATGACCCGGCGGACTTCTTCGGCTTCAAGACGAACAAGATGTTCATCTTGACGCAAGTCGGAAATCATGACGCCCTGCATTACGGCAATCTCGTCACATATCTGCGCCTCAATGGCCTCGAGCCGTCCGGGGGCTGGTTTTGACGGCGCAGCGGCCAGTCTTCTTGCAAGATCGGGAATGCATCCAGGCCACACTTGTAGATTGTCCCGGTAGATCAAGCTTCAACCTTCCGATAAGCCGGCTAATCTCCCAAGTTCGTACTGGAACGAACCTTTCCGGTTTCGCGTGCCAGGTCAACCGGTCGACGCGACACTTGCTAATAGCCTGATCTAACAGCACTTTCCCGAGAGAACCGATCCGTCGGGCTGCACTCAATCAGAACGTAGCCAGGGCGATGTCCCGTTTGACTCAACACTTGTAAGCGATTTTAGCCTTTGAGACTCCAGCAGTTAGACTTTGAGCTTAGTGTTGCGTCGACCCATGGAGACCACCTGACTTACTAGGATTGTGGCCACGGCAACGGTAGCTTCCGTGCGGAGTGGTATACTTCCACGGAGTGTAAGAGCAAATGAACTCTTCCGCTATCTCCCCGCCTAATGTTCTTGTGCCGATTCTTCTGTGTTTGGAGATGACCTTCGCAGCAGGGGCCACGCTGGCTCAATGTCCAAACAGGGGCACAGTGTTCGAGGGCGAGGTCTCCACTTCGCAGGGAACGCCATATCGGGCTAAGGCAATCAGAACGATTGTGACCTACGGCGGCGATGGCACGAAACGCACGGTAGTGGCCAAGGCGAACCTTTTTAGAGACAGCGCTGGACGCACAAGGATAGAACGATTTTACGATGGCTCTGCGGACCCTTCGGAGAACGTTCCGGGGGATATTTTGATTGATGACAGCTGCGGCACTTCTGTAATTCTTCTGCCCGCCCGACAGACGGCCAAAATCACCAAACGCGTTCTGTCCCCCAAAATATCCGACCGACCTTATTGCCGGGAGATTGATTTGAAGAACCCTCCCTACGTTGGCCCAGAGGGAAAGTTTGAGGACCTTGGGCACAAATTGATCGACGGCATAGAGATTCGAGGTGAGCGTTGGAGCACCTACAGCTCTGCTCAGGCAAAACTAACCGGTGCGCCGCCCGTATCTGTTCTTGAAGACTGGTGCTCGATTTCACTGGACACGCCGATGGGCGGTTACATATTGAGCGACAAGCCGAAGAGAGAAATTACGACAGTCATCAGCGATATACGGCAGATCGAGCCTGACCCAGCATTATTCGAGATTCCAGCGGAATACAAAATAATACCCGCCGGTGAAGGCACCGCTGCCGCTAACCTGAAGGTCGGTCCGCCAGGCGCCTCACCACTGCAATAAACTTCAGACGCCGAATGTTCTGGGGGTTGCCACCATTTCCCCGCGGAAATTGATTTGCTCATGTGAACAGGCAATTCTCAACTCCTGATAAACGTGGTTACCGCAGAAGTGAAGTCCTAGTGAGTAGCCGATAGATTCACGGCTCGTCAACTTTTGCCATTTTAGCTACAACAATTTGGAGGGGACAGCGCAAGCATGGTGCCGCGAGCGTTTCTGATTTTCCCACCGACGTGCCGTATGATGGTCGCATGCGGCTTCTGCTTCTTGAAGATGACGCGCGCATTGCGCGGTTCGTGGCCAAAGGCCTGCGCGAACAGGCCTATGCCGTCGATGTGGCCTCAAACGGCGATGACGCACTCTATCAGGCGGAAATTAATCCCTACGATCTCGTGATCCTGGATGTAATGGTTCCGGGCCGCGACGGTTTTGAAGTTTGCCGCGAACTCCGAAAATCGGGGCAACGCATGCCGATTTTGATGCTAACCGCGCGCGATGCCGTGGAAGACCGCATCACGGGACTAGACCACGGCGCGGACGACTACCTGACGAAACCATTCGAATTCCGCGAATTGCTCGCGCGCCTCCGTGCCTTGCTGCGGCGCTCCGGCGAGCTTCGCCCCGCGAAAATCACTGTCGCTGACTTGGTGCTGGACACAGCCGCTCAGAGCGTTTCCCGCGGCGGCCGCACCGTGACGCTCACGGCAAAGGAATATGCGCTGCTGGAATTCCTGGCGCGCAATGCTGGCCGGGTGGTCGGCCGCGCCGAAATTGCGGAACATGTTTGGGATGAGAGTTTCGATCCCTTTTCAAACCTGATTGAAGTCTACGTGAATCGCGTGCGCGGCAAGGTTGATGCGGATTCGGCCAAGCCACTGCTGCATACCCGCCGCGGAGCAGGCTACGTCTTCGGTCCTGAAGCGGATTCCCCGGCCTCCGATTCGCCCGAAGAAAACGCCACGCCGCGCACTCGAGCCAAGACAAGCATTCCGGCCCGGAAGAACCATGCTTAATTCCATCCGTGTCCGGCTCACGCTCTGGTATACGGGCGTGCTCGCGCTTGTCCTCGTTGCGATTTCCCTCATCACCTATTTCATCTTCTGGCGGACCACAGTTCAGCGCACCGACGTGAACTTGGTGGAACTCTCCAACGCTTTTCTCGCCACCCTCCAAGCGGAAGCGAATGGTCAGACAAGCCCCGAGGCATTGAAGCTTGCCGCGCAGGTGGCCATCACGGAACACCGCTTTGGAGATCATGTCTTCGCCATTTTTGATGCGGCCGGGAAAATGGCGGTCAGCTCGCAGGATGTGCCGCCAATAAGTCCTGCGACCGATTCTTCACCCGCCGGGCTCCTTTCCTCCCGGTCGTTTCAGCTTTTTTTTGATGGTTCCGCGCGTGCTGACCATCCTTTTGGCAATGTCCGGGAAAAAAGATCAGGCTATCGGGGATTCGCAAGGCCCTTTTTATATGGCGGCCAGCCTTACACTCTGGTGACACTGCAATCGCTTCGCCCGCAGCATGAAATGCTCGAAGAAGTCACCTCGACATTCGCATGGATAATCCCGATTGCCATTTTGCTTGCCAGTGGAAGTGGCTACTTTCTTGCCCGGAAAAATCTGGCTCCCGTTGTTGCGATGAGCACCCAGGCCGGGCGCATCGGCGCCGCCAATCTTCACGAACGATTGACAGTTCGGAACAAGAATGACGAGTTGGGCCATCTGGCGCGCTCCTTCAACAGCCTTCTGGATCGGCTCAACCAATCCTTCGAACGCCAGCAGCGCTTCATGGCCGACGCCTCGCACGAATTGCGCACTCCAGTCGCGATTCTCCGCGGCGAATCGGAGGTGGCGCTTTCCCAGCAGGCCCGCTCGGCGGAGGAATACCGTGAATCGCTCAGCGTACTTCATGAGGAGGCCACGCGCCTGACGCACATCGTCGAGGACCTTTTTACGCTCACCCGTGCGGACGCCGGGCAGTATCCTCTGCAAACACGAGATTTCTATCTCGATGAACTTACCGCCGAATGCGTCCATTCGGCCCGGACGCTGGCGCTCGCGAAAAAAATCTCTCTGAAGTTCGAAGAGGCCGCCGAATGTCCCATCCATGCCGACGAATCTCTTCTTCGCCGCATGATCCTCAATCTGCTGGATAACGCGATTAAATATACTCCGGAAGGCGGGCTCGTCACGGTGAGGTGCCGCCATGAAGGAGACGAATACGCCTTGAGCATCATGGATACCGGAGGAGGCATCCCCGCGGATGTGCAGCCGCGCATTTTCGAGCGCTTTTTTCGCGCGGACAAAGCCCGCTCGCGTACCGAGACGGATGGCGGCGCCGGATTGGGCCTATCCATTTCCCGATGGATTGCGGAAGCTCACCACGGCAGGCTGGATCTGGTGCGCTCCGATTCCTCCGGTTCTACATTCACCGCTACGCTTCTCGGTAGCACCAGAGTTTGACCGTTTTCGGGCCGGTTAATGTTGCGTTTATCTCATCATCGCTAAATTGAAAGACGGGCTGGGGCAAGGTTCGCCCCGTGGAGGATCCAGTCGCCTCTATTTTCAGATTCTTATCAATTGGAGTGAGAGAACGGCCTTGAGACCAAAATCCCTGATTTTAGCCGGCGGTGGTGCCTGCGTGCCGAGGCTGTTATCTGCCTATCGTCTCGTTCCCATGTTGCGAAACTTACTTCTGCTCCTCGTCCTCTTGTTGGCGGCCACCTCCGCATTTGCACAGGGCGGACCGCCCTTCTACACCAATGATCCAGGCACTCCCGGCAATCTAAATTGGGAGATCAACGTTGGCTACATGCCCTTTTTCTATACGGGTCAGTCGGTATCGCACACACCCGACCTCGACATCAATTTCGGCGTTGGCGATCGCATCCAGCTCACCTACGAAACCGCCTGGCTGCGCGTCCAAAATCCCGCGTCCGCGACAAAATTTGGCATGAATCAATCCAATCCTGGAGTCAAGTGGCGCTTCTACGACGCCGGGGAGGACGGGCTTTCCATTTCAATTTTTCCCCAGTTCTTCCTGAACAACCCTAACGACGCTGTCCGGCGTGGTATCACTCCCCAAAATGATTCCTTCCTCCTTCCTGTCGAATTCTCCAAGAAATTTGGCCCGGTGGGCGTTGATCTCGAAGTTGGTTATCAGGCCGTCCACAAAGGTCCCGATGGCTGGATCACCGGCCTGGTCCTCGGCCACGATGTAACTCCAAGATTCGAAGTAGACATGGAACTCTATTCCCAAGGGACATTCCAACCCTCTGAAAGCCAGCCCACGATAGGCTTTGGTGCTCGCTACAAAATCCATAGTCCGGTTATCCTGCTCCTCATGGCGGGCCGCAGCCTTGAACCCGCGCGCAGCAATCAGTCCTATTTCATCGGCTACTTTGGCTTTCAGTTCCTGCTGCCGCCCAAATCCTACAAGATCGATTAGTTTTCTTCGAAGATTCCCCAGGCATCACCGAAATCGTCATCTGTTACGAGAGGATTGGACGTTCAGGCCCCCCTGCGAAAAAGGCTGGAACCAATTTTCCAACTGGTTTATTGATTTACGCCGCTGGCGAGAATGCCGCCGTCCACGACCATGACCGATCCCGTCGTGTAGCTGGCGGCGTCGGACGCCAGGTAGATGGCCGCTCCGGCGAGCTCCTCGACTTGGCCGAAGCGCTTCATGGGAGTGCGCATGAGCCATTCCTTGCCGCGCGGCGTTTCGTCGAGCAGCTTTTGGTTCAGCGCGGTGCGGAAGACTCCGGGAGCGATGGCATTCACGCAGATGCCGTGCGCGGACCATTCGACGGCGAGCGACTGCGTAAGCGAAGCGACAGCAGCTTTGCTGGCGGAGTACGCGGTGACCTCCATCATTCCCCGAAAAGATCCGATCGAGGCGATGTTGATGATCCTCCCGTACTTGCGCTCGGCCATGTGCCGGCCGAAAACCTGGCACGCGCGCACCATGCCGGTGAGATTTGTTTCAAAGATGTCGTTCCAATCTTTTTCGGAGAAATCGATCGTCGGGGCTTTTTTCGTGCGCCCGGCGGAGTTCACGAGGATATCGACTTTGCCGAAGGCTTTCACCGCGGCATCGAGAACCGCTTGCAGTGAAGCCCGATCGGTGACATCGGAAGTTGCACGAAGCGAGCGGCGGCCTAGCGCTTCCACCTCGCGGGCTGTGGACTCGACTTGATCCGCGCGCCGCGAAGTGGGGGCAACGTCGGCGCCGGCTTCGGCGAGGCCGAGAGCGATCGCGCGGCCGATGCCGGAAGTGCCGCCGATGACTACCGCAGATTTGCCTTTCAGATCGAGCTTGCTGTATCCCATGGTTTCTTTCTCCGACCAAAGATTCTTTCTTCGATGATTTCGGCTGACGGATGAAAGCTGCGCTTTTCCTCTGAACTACCAGTTGTACATCGTGCCGTCCAGCTTTCTGTTGATCGGCAAGTACGCGCGTTCGTACGGAAATGTTGCAGCGAGCTTCTCATTGTAGTCGACACCCAAGCCGGGCGCGTCTCCCGGATGCAGGAAGCCGTCGCTGAAGGAATACGCGTGCGGGAACACCTCGTCGGTTTCCTTTGTGTGCAGCATATATTCCTGGATACCAAAATTATTGACGGAGATATCGAAATGAAGAGCAGCGGCCAGCGAGACCGGTGATAGATCTGTGGCGCCGTGGCAGCCTGTAAGGACATGATAAATTTCCGCGAGGGACGCGACTTTTTTCAGGTGCGTGATGCCGCCGCTGTGGACCGTAGCCATTCGAATGTAGTCGATCAATTGTTCGGTGATGACCGTCTTGGCATCCCAAATAGTGTTGAAGACTTCACCCAGCGCCAGTGGCGTTGTGGTGTGCTGGCGCACGATACGGAAGCCCTCCTGCAACTCCGCGGTCACGGCGTCTTCCAGCCAGAAGAGGTGATACGGCTCCAGGCTCTTGCCCAGTCGGGCAGCTTCGATCGGTGTGAGGCGATGATGGGCGTCGTGGAGAAGGTGAATGTCATCACCATATTTAACTCGAAGCAATCCAAAGAGCTTCGGAACATGGAGCAGATATTTTTCAGTGGACCATACATTCTCGGGCGGTAGCCCTTTTTCCGCCGGCTCGTAATAAAATTTTCCTTTCGAGACGCCGTAGGTTGACGGAATTCCGGGAATTCCCGATTGCGCGCGAATCGCGCGATACCCTAGGTTCATATACTTGCCGACTTCATCGATGGTTTCCTCGATGTCGCGGCCGTTGGCGTGGCCGTAGACCATGACGCCGGTCCTGCTCTTTCCGCCGAGAAGGTTGTAAACCGGAGTGTTGAGAGCTTTGCCTTTGATATCCCAAAGCGCGATGTCGATGGCGCCGATGGCCGCCATCGTGACGGGGCCGCGGCGCCAGTACGCCCCGCGATAGAAATATTGCCAGATGTCTTCGGATTGAAAGGGATCGCGGCCGATGAGGCACGGGATTAGATGCTCGGAAAGATATGCTGCAACGGCCATCTCGCGGCCATTTAGCGTCGCATCGCCGAGCCCGTAGATTCCCTGGTCGGTGTGGATCTTCAGCGTGACGAAATTTCTCCCTGGGGAAGAGATCAATACCTTTGCATCCGTAATTTTCACCAATCCTCCTCAAGTTGTAATTGCTCCATGCCGCTTCAGCCTCGCCGCGTGCCGCGGCACGTGCCAAAAGCTTCCTCGGAACACTTCAGATACGGCGCACGAGGCCTTGGTCCGTAGCTTTTGTATTTCGCACGAGCAGCAGCACGAGAATCATCCCGATGAAGGGAATCAGACCCGCGATAATCATGAGCGGGTCGAACAAATGCGTCCCCGTCGCAATGCGCGCATCGGAGAGATGGCCTGCCAATTCGAAAACGACAATTGTACCGAGCGCGGCTCCCGTTCCGCTCAGTCCGCTGACCGTTGCCACGGATTCGTTCTTGTAAAGGTCAGAAGGTAACACGTTGGCGATGGTCGTGAAAGATGCGTAGGAAAAAGTGGCCAGAGCGAAGAGGAGAGTGAGCCAGTAAAGGTTCACGGTAAAGATGGTGGGAATGAGCAAGGTCACGCCGATGCCGCCGAAGATCACCAGCGCCTTGCGCGCGTTCCCGACCGACCAACCTCGTTTAATTAAACGGCCGGAAACCCAGCCACTGAAGAAATTTCCCAGATCGGCGGCGATGAAGGGAACCCAGACGGCGATCAAGCCGCTCTTGAGAGCAATCCCTTTGGCGACGAGATAGATGGGAAACCAATCGGCGATGAAAAACCAGACGGGGTCGGTGAAGCTCCGGGCAATGATAGTCCCCCAGGTTTGCGGAAGCTTTAGAAGATCGCGCCACCGCGGTGGCGTTTTTGAGGGCGGCCCATCCTCTTTGCGGTCTGCGAGGATCATCTGCCGTTCTGCGCCAGCGATCCGGGGATGATCCTGAGGCAAGTGATAGAGCCGGCGCCAAACGATCAGCCACAAAAATCCGAGCAGGCCGGGAACAATAAAAGCCGGACGCGTGCCCCAGCGGAAGTAGAGCCACGGGACAAGGAATGTCGCGACAGCGCCGCCGATCGAGGAGCCGCTGTCAAACAGCGCTGTGGCCAAGCCGCGCTCCTGCTTGGGAAACCACTCCGAAACGGCTTTCGTTGCGCCGGGCCAATTGCCGGATTCGCCGAGTCCGAGGAAAAAACGGAAACCCATGAAAGAGTAGAAGCCTCTGGCGAGCGGCGTGAGAACGGAAACAATCGAATACCAAAGTACAGTGAGCGTGAGCCCGCGCTTCGTGCCGATGCGATCCATCAGCCTGCCGTTGAGAGTTTGCCCGATGGAATAGGCTACGCGGAACGCGATCACTAGATTGGCGTAGTCCGTGTTGGTCCAGTGGTAGTCCTGCTTGAGAAAGGGAGCGAGCAGGGAGAGTGTTTGGCGATCGACATAATTGATGACGGTCGAGGCAAACAAGAGTCCGCCGATCCACCATCGAAGCGAAGGAATGGTTCGGACCGCGTGAACGCTCGATTCGGTATTCCCTGCTTCTCCTTGAGTTTTCATAGGGGAGAGGTTTTCGCAGAACATCGAAGGGGTGCGGGGTCAGCCGCAACTATTCCCCGGTACGCGGTCAACAGCAACTCAATTCATCCGTCCCAAAAAAAGACTCGTCTCAAACGAATTAGAGAGTCTACCTCACCGCCCTTTGCGATGAAATTGGAATTGGGGGCGCTACTTCTCCCTTTTCACGCCGAAGCTTTTTGGTATAGTGCCTCCCACAATGCCAGTTAAATCCTCGACCGTGCCGACATCTCCAAGCGTCGCGCTCACTCGAAATCAAATTCGAGGCTTCTGGGCCGCTTGGGGTGGATGGACTCTCGACGGCATGGATTCTTTTATCTACGCGCTCGTTCTGGTGCCTTCGCTGCGGGAACTTCTTCCTCGTTCGGGTATCGCCGCATCAAGGGGCAACATTGGTTTTTACGGCGGATTACTTTTCGCTCTCTTTTTGCTCGGTTGGGGACTCGCTTTTTTATGGGGGCCTGTGGGTGACAAGTTCGGCCGCGTTCGCACCTTGATGCTGACCATCGTCTGGTATTCGGTCTTTACGTTTCTCAGCGCGCTCGTCACCAACGTCTGGCAGTTGGCAATCCTTCGCCTTCTCGCAGGAATAGGAATCGGCGGCGAATGGGCCATGGGCGGCACGTTCGTTGCAGAAGAATGGCCGGAAAGCCGCCGCCGCGCCGGCGCGGGCTACATGCACACGGGCTATTACGTCGGCATCTTTCTGGCCGCGATCGCCAACTTCGCGATTGGCAGCCACTATGGCTGGCGCTACATGTTTGCCGTCGGAGGTGTGCCGGCGCTTCTCTTGGCGTGGATACGTCATGGGGTCACGGAACCCCCGCGTTGGTCCGCCAAGGCAGAAATCGTTCGGTCCTGGCAGATCTACCAGCCCTTCGCAGCGCTTTTTTCACCCGCATTGCGCCGTCGCACAATCCTGAACTCGCTGTTCATGCTTGCCTCAATCAGCGGGCTTTGGGCTGGAACGGTCTACGTCCCTGCAGCGGTAACCTCTCTTGCAGAAGCCGCGGGTCGTGTTGGGCCTCAAGCCGCGCAACTCGCTTCCCGCGCCACCATGCTCGTCGCATTTGCCACCATTCTCGGATGCCTGGCGATGCCTTGGCTTGCCGAACGGCTGGGTCGCCGGGGCGCGCTCGGCTTCTTCTTTGCCCTCATGATGGTGTTCATTGGCCTCACGTTCGGCAAAGTTTTCTATCTCGGACCAAACGCTCTTCCGTGGTTTTTTGTGTGCCTCTTTTTTCTGGGTTTGGGTGGCGCGAACTTTGCGGTCTACACTTTGTGGCTGCCGGAACAATACCCCACGGAGTGCCGCGCGAGTGCTTTTGCTTTTTCCACCTCCTTTGCACGATTTGGGGGAGCGGCAATCACCTTTCTTGTGGGAAGCGGAGTGCAGCGCTACGGCTCGCTAGGGATTCCCGTCGCAATGACTGCGCTGGCATTTGCCGTTGGACTTCTTCTAATTCCTTTCGGAGCTGAAACTCGTGGACAATCCCTTCCCGCGTGAAGTCCAAATGCAATTGGGTTCCATCCAAGAGCGGGGCGCAAGTTTTGTCTATAATGGTTGGCCGTCAATCCCAGATTGGCAAAGGCACCTCGAGTGCAACTAACGGACCCCGCCGCTAATTCGAAAGCGAACGCACGCCACGCTGTTCTCGCCGGTTTTTTTGGCTGGACCCTCGACGCCTTCGATTTTTTTGTCGTCGTATTCATGTACGACGTCCTCGCCCGCCAATTCGGCGTCTCTAAAAAAGACATCATCTTCACCACCTTTGCTACGCTTGCGATGCGTCCGATCGGGGCACTGATTTTCGGACTGCTGTCCGATCGCTACGGCCGGCGCAGACCGCTGATGGCCAATGTCATCTATTTTTCGTTAGTAGAGCTCTTGTGCGGTTTTTCTCCCAACTTCACTTTTTTTCTGGTCATGCGAGCCCTGTTTGGTATTGGCATGGGAGGCGAATGGGGCGTTGGCGCTTCTCTTGTGATGGAAGCCGCCCCAGTGCGTTGGCGCGGGATTCTGAGCGGTATCTTGCAAAGCGGCTATTCGATCGGCTATCTGCTTGCCGCGCTAGCCGCGCGCTTTCTCCTCCCGGCTTGGGGTTGGCGGCCGATGTTTTGGATTGGCGCGTTGCCGGCGCTGCTTGCGCTCTACATCCGCGCAAAAGTTCCCGAGTCGGAAGCGTGGAAGCAGCATCGCGCCGCCAGCACCGGGCAAGTTTTGCGCACCGTGATGCTCGACTGGAAGCGCTTTCTCTATCTTGTCGTGCTCATGACCTTCATGATGTTCATGTCGCACGGCACGCAGGATTTGTACCCGGACTTTTTGAAGGAAGTACATCACCTCTCGGGGGCCGTCGTCGCGAATATCGCGATCATTTACAACATTGGGGCCGTAATCGGCGCCATTATTTTCGGACACCTCTCGCAGACCGCCGGACGGCGCAAGAGCATGATCGCGGCCATGGGACTCTGTTTGGTCATCATTCCTCTGTGGGCGTTTGGGGGGAGTTTGGCTGTTCTCGTTATCGCTCCGTTCCTCATGCAAATGGGCGTGCAAGGCGCTTGGGGCGTCATTCCCGTGCATCTGAATGAAATGTCCGCGGATACGACGCGCGGATTGATGCCCGGGCTTACCTATCAATTGGGAATTCTTTTGGCTTCCCCCACGAATAACATTGAGTACGCATTGCGTGATCGCGTCGGCTACCAGTGGGCCATCGCCGGTTTTGAGATCGTGACTATCCTCACGCTCGCCATTCTCCTGCTGCTTGGCACAGAGCGCCACGGGAGAAGCTTTTTGCGAGGCGCTCCCGGCAGCGCACCTCCCAACCCGGAGTAACTAGGTGCCTCACGCGAACCGCTGCGGCTCGCTCGATATTCGAATTCGGGCTTGGCGTATGCGCCCGCTTCTAGTATTTTCCAATGCGCGAATTGTTGCGCTCACGGCAGGCAACGGATGAGTCTCCGCAATACGTCAGATAGTACTGGAAAGCACGCCTTCTACGATGAATGTTCGTCAACTCTTTGATCTCACTGGACGCGTGGCCATCATCACCGGAGGTTCCATCGGCCTGGGCCGTCAAATGGCGGAAGGCCTGGCGGAAATGGGCGCCAATCTCGTGCTCTGCGCTCGCAAGAAAGAGCGTTGCGAGCAGGCTGCTGCGGAATTGCAGAATCTCGGAGTAAAGACACTCGCTCTCAGCTGCGATGTAAAAAATCCCGCAGACGTTCAAGCCGTTGTCGACGCGGCGATGACTAGCTTCGGACGCATCGATATTCTCATCAACAATGCAGGCACTTCGTGGGGCGCTCCCGTCGAAGAAATGCGCCTCGAGCATTGGAACAAAGTGATCGAGACGAATCTCACCGGTACTTTTCTCTTTTCCCAAGCCGCCGGAAAATTCATGGTGCCGCAGCGCCGCGGAAAGATCATCAATATCGCTTCTGTTGCGGGCATCCATGGTGCTCCGCCGGAATTCCAGGCTATCGGCTACCACGCCAGCAAAGGCGGCGTCATTGCCTTCACCAAAGATTTGGCCTGCAAATGGGGCATCCACAACATTCAGGTAAACTCGATTGCTCCGGGCTGGTTCCCCACGAACATGTCCCAGGTCGTGATAGAACGAAACAAGGAAGAATTTTTGAAGAAAATCCCGTTGCGGCGGTTCGGCAATGACCACGATCTAAAGGGCGCGGCAGTCTTTCTCTCTTCCGGCGCCTCCGATTACGTCACCGGGCACGTCCTGGTCGTCGATGGAGGACAAACCGCCTAGCAGGCGTTGGATACCAAATGATTATTCCACTCACACCACTTCGATGTTTGCGATACGCCGAAGAACAATTTCCGCGCAGAACCGCTGTCGTTTGCGGCGATCTGCGATTCACGTACGCAGAATTTGCGAAGCGTGCCGCTCTGTTAGCGGGCGCATTGCGCGCAGCCGGAGTGAAACCCGGCGACCGCGTAGCGTTTCTCAGCATGAACTGTCATCGTTTGCTGGAAGCCTACTACGGTGTTCTCGACGCCGGCGCCATCCTTCTTCCCTTAAATATCCGGCTGACGCCCCATGAGCTAGCTTTTATTTTGAACGACGCCGGAGCAAAGGTGCTTTTTTTCGAGAAAGATTTTCTCCCGGTCGTTGATTCGTTTCGCCAAAGCGTCACAACGATCGAGAATTTTTATCTTCTCGATGCCGCAGCTCAGGCAGATTGGCTCGCGCCAAAAAATTACGACGACCTGCTTGCCGGCGCCACACCCTACTGCGCCGATATCATGGAAATCGATGAAAATGCAGTCTGCGAGGTTTTTTACACCAGCGGCACCAGCGCCACTCCCAAAGGCGTGATGCTGACGCATCGCAATGTGTACATGCACGCTCTGTACGCCTGCCTCACCGACGATCCCACGGCCGACGCCGTTCAACTCCACACAATTCCGCTCTTTCACGCCAATGGATGGGGCACGCCCCATGCCCTGGCGCTGACCGGCGGAAAACACGTGATGCTCCAGCGGTTCGAAACCGCTCGCATTTTCCGTTTGATCGAACAGGAGCGCGTGAGAAACATGTGTCTTGTGCCCGCGATGGCCACGGCTCTCGTCAATTGCCCGGAGCGCACCAAACATGATTTGAGCAGCTTGCGCCTCATTAATATTGGCGGGGCGGCTTCATCTCCCACCCTGGTGCGCGAAGTTGAAGAAAAGCTTGGCGCTTCGTGCCGCTCCGGCTACGGCCTCACGGAAACTTCTCCCACGCTCTCCGTCTCACGAATGAAGCCCGGCCTCGATTGGCAGGGCGAGCAAAAATTCATCGGCCAAGCGATGACCGGCTACGCAATTCCAGGGGTCGAACTTCGCGTCGTCGATGCCGACGACAAAGATGTGCCTCACGACGGGCAAAGCATTGGCGAAATCGTCGCCCGCAGCGACGTCGTGATGGTGGGTTATTGGGGCCAGCCGCAAGCAACCGCGGAAGCCATGCGAGGCGGATGGTTTCACACCGGCGACATGGCCACGATCAATGGCGAAGGCTACCTCCTTGTCGTTGACCGGAAGAAAGAGATCATCGTCAGCGGCGGCGAAAATATTTCTTCGCTCGAAGTGGAAAAAGCGATGCTCGAGCATCCTAGCGTCTACGAAGTTGCCGTCGTTCCCGTTCCGGATGAGAAATGGGGAGAAGTGCCGAAAGCCCTGGTTGTCTTGAAACCTGGTGCACAAGCCACGGAAGCAGAATTGCTCGAATTTTGCCGGTCCCGCATCGCGCATTACAAAGCGCCGCGTTCCGTGGAGTTTTTCGACAGCTTGCCCAAAACGGGCACCGGCAAAATTCTGAAGAGGGAACTGCGCAAAAAATATTGGGGCGGACAAGACACGATCCGGCCCGAATTTGCCAGCCGTAAGTGAGAAGTCTTATAAAGGACTCTTGAGCCTGCGTGGCTACAGCCGCCGCGCGGGCCCGTTTGCGTAAGGTTTAAGAAACGATTTCCGAGAAAGAGCGGCCAACTATGAGCGACCTGGTTCAGCTTACGAAAGACAACGGCATCGCCGTAATCACCATCAACAATCCTCCAGTGAACGCTCTGAGCCCAGGCGTGCCGGAAGGTATCGCCGCTGCGATCGAACAGATCGACAAAGACGAATCTGTTAAGGCAGCCGTGCTGATAGGCGGCGGCAAAACATTTGTTGCCGGCGCGGACATCAAGGAGTTCGGCAAAATCACTTCCGGTAAAGCTAGCGGTGGATTGGAATTGCCTGCGCTCCTTTTGAAAATCGAAGATTGCCGCAAGCCCGTCGTCATGGCCATTCACGGAAGCGCTTTTGGCGGCGGACTTGAGCTTGCCATGTGTGGCCACTACCGTGTGGCCGTGCCGGCCGCGCAGGTTGGTCAACCGGAAGTAAAGCTCGGCCTCATTCCTGGAGCTGCGGGCACCCAGCGTCTGCCGCGTCTCGCGGGAGCCGCGAAAGCAGTCGAAATGTGCGCGGATGGAAATCCCATCAAGGCCGCAGACGCCCTAAGCGCGGGCATCGTCGATCGCTTGATTGAGAGCGACCTTTTGACGGGGGCCGTCGCGTTCGCGCGCGAAGTCGCCGACAAGCCCGTGCGGAAAACGCGCGCGCGCAAGGACAAGCTCGGCTCCGCGGAAGAAAATGCTCCGATCTTTGCGGCTGCCCGCGAGAACGCCCGCAAAAAGCAGCGCGGCATGATTGCGCCGCTCGCTGCTATCGACGCCGTCGAAGCCGCGACAAAACTCCCGTTCGAGGAAGGTTGCGCACTCGAGCGCAAACTCTTCACGGAATGCCTTTTCTCCGATCAATCGAAAGCTCTCATTCATGTTTTCTTCGGCGAGCGCGAAGTAGCCAAAATCCCCGACATCCCGAAGGAGACGCCGCTGATCCCCGTTAACACCGCGGCTGTCGTTGGCGCGGGAACCATGGGCGGCGGCATCGCTATGGTCTTGGTCAACGCAGGCATCCCGGTGCTCTTGAAAGAAGCCGATCAGGCCGCGCTCGACAAGGGCCTTGCGAACATCCAGAAAAATTACGCAACATCGGTGAAGCGCGGACGCTTCACTCAACCTTTCGTTGACGAACGGCTCAAGCTGATTCAGCCAACACTCAGCTACGATGCATTCGCAAATGCCGACTTGGTCATCGAAGCCGTCTTTGAAGGCATGGCGCTCAAGAAAGAAGTCTTCGCCGAACTCGACCGTGTATGCAAACCTGGAGCTATTCTCGCAAGCAACACTTCCACGCTCAATATCGACGAAATTGCCTCCTCGACCTCGCGCCCGCAATCCGTCATCGGCACGCATTTCTTCAGTCCCGCCAATGTAATGCGCCTGCTTGAAATCGTCCGTGGCAAAGCCAGCAGCAAGGAAGTCATTGCTACCTGCATGCAGCTTTCGAAAAAAATCGGCAAGATTGGTGTACTGGTAGGAAACTGCCGCGGATTTGTTGGCAATCGCATGTTTCATCCCTACGTCCGTGAGTCTGTTTTTCTATTGGAAGAAGGCGCGAGCGTGGAAGCGGTCGATTCCGCGCTCTACGATTTCGGCATGGCTATGGGCCCGCTTGCCGTCGGGGATCTTGCCGGTCTCGATGTCGGCTGGCGAATCCGCAAAGAATATCGCCACTTGGAGAAGCCCGGAATTCGGCAAGCATTCGCCGGAGATAATCTCTGCGAGATGGGCCGCTACGGTCAGAAAACAGGAGCCGGCTGGTACAAATATGACGAAAACCGCCGCGCCATTTCTGATCCGGAAGTTACACAGTTGGTCCGCAAATGGGCCGCCGAAGCCGGCATTCCGCAGAGGGGAATTTCCAAGGAAGAAATCGTCGATCGCTGCGTCTACGCGCTGGTGAATGAAGGCGCGCGGATCCTCGAGGAAGGCTACGCCCTCCGCGCGGTCGACATCGATATTATCTACCTCAACGGCTACGGCTTCCCATCTTATCGCGGCGGGCCGATGTGGTATGCCGACACCATCGGTTTGAAAAAAGTGTTCGATCGCGTCGAGGAATTTCACAAACAGCACGGCGAACTGTGGGAGCCGGCTCCGCTTTTGAAGCGCCTGGCGGAAGAGGACATGAAGTTTGCAGATTTCAACAAAGAAAAGAGCGCGACTGCCTAGAACAACGAAGATCTCGCGCGGTTTCCGTTTATTTCTATTCCGTTAGTTCGTGTTCTTTAACATAATACTTGCGATTTTTTCGGGTGACGCATGGGACGCGTTTTTCTTGTTCGCCACGCACAGGCTTCTTTTCTTGAGCCGGATTATGACAAACTCTCCGCAACCGGAGAGACCCAAGCGCGAGTTCTGGGGGAGTACTGGGCTCGCCACAAAGCCGTGTTCGATCGTGTTTGCACCGGTCCTCGCCTCCGCCATCGCGACACCGAAAGAGGCGTTCGCGAGACCTATGCCAAGCACGGCCTGGCTTTTCCAGAATCGATCGTCCTCGATGAATTTGACGAATTCCAGGGCGACGTTGTGCTGGAAAAAAGCCTGCCACAACTTTGCGAGGTTAACTCGCACATCCGGGATCTCGAGGCCGCCGTCAAAACCGCAAACAGTCCCCCGCAGCGCCGCCGAAACTTCCAAAAGCTCTTCGATACGGTTGTGACCATGTGGGTCAACGGAGAAATATCCGTCGAGGGTGTCGAATCCTGGGAGGCCTTCATCGCCCGCGTCAATCGCGGCCTATCGCGATTCCTCTCTCCCGCAGCTAAAAGCGAGACCTGCGCCATATTTACTTCCGGCGGGCCTGTCGCCGTATCCGTGCAGCGCGCCTTGCGTCTTTCTCCGCAAGACACGTTGCAAGTAGCGTGGATGCCTCGCAATTGTTCGTACAGCGAATTTTTGTTTTCAGCGGATCGTTTCACGCTGAGCACGTTCAACTCCTTTCAGCACTTGGATGATCCCGCTTTGCTGACTTATCGATAGAGGAAAAGCGCGAGATAACATGGCTGGCCTTGAAGATCAAACGACCGCAGTTCGGCCAGGAGAGGAGCTCGACCTCGCCAAGCTGGAACCTTTCCTTCGCGCACATTTCCCGAGCGAATCCGGATCGCTAATCGTCCGCCAATACCCGAGCGGCCATTCTAACCTCACATATTCTCTGCAACTCGGTTCGCGGGAAATGGTCCTCCGTCGTCCCCCATTCGGAAGCAAAGTCAAAACTGCCCACGATATGAGCCGCGAGTTTCGCGTGCTCTCCAAGCTTCATGCCCACTATCCACCGGCCCCGCGGGTTCTTATTTTTTGCGACGACGAATCTGTACTCGGCACTCCGTTCTACCTGATGGAACCCATTCACGGCGTCATCCTCCGCAGAGAAGTTCCGCCAGGCTTGCATTTTTCGCCAGCAGTGGCGCGGCGCGTCTGCGAATCTTTTCTCGACAATCTCGCGCTGCTTCACGGCCTCGATTACAGCGCGGTCGGACTAGCCGATTTGGGCAAGCCGCAAGGCTATCTGGAACGCCAGGTGCGCGGCTGGATCGAACGCTACCATGGCTCCAAAACGCACGAAATCCCGGAAATCGAAGCCCTTTCGAATTGGATCCAACAGCGCATGCCAGCTTCAGGCGCTGCCGCACTCATCCACAACGACTACAAATACGACAACGTCGTTCTCGATCCTAACGATCTCGCCAGAATTATCGGCGTCCTGGATTGGGAAATGTGCACGATCGGCGACCCGCTTACGGATCTAGGCTCCGCGCTTGCTTACTGGGTCGATGCCAGCGATCCCCCTGAAATTCTCGAAACACGCTGGGGACCCACTACCTATCCGGGCAGTCTCAGTCGCGCTGAACTCGTCCAGCGTTACGCGCAAAAGACAGGCCGCGATGCTTCCGAGATGGCTTTCTACTTGGTCTTTGCCCGTTTCAAAATTGCCGTCATCGTTCAGCAGATTTATTACCGCTATCACCAAGGCTTGACCCACGATGAACGCTTCGCCTCCATGCCTGATCGCATCAAACTGCTTCTGCAAGCAGCCCTGCGAACCGCCGAAACCGGCGCAATCTGACATTTTCATCCTTTTGTGGTTTTCAGTACCGAATTTGCGTGAAACTGCCGCTGGCGCTCACAGGTAATAACGCACGATCGATTCCGCAACGCAACAAGGTTTCTCGCCACCCTCGCTCTCAATCGTCACGGAAAACACACTCTCGTACGCTCCAGGAATTTCTTTGACACTTAGGAGGGTTACGCGTGCGCGAATGTTGGAGCCCGCGCGCACCGGAGCAGGGAATCGCACACGATTTAACCCGTAGTTGACAGTCATTCCCGTCCCGCTTCGAACTTGAATCACATCTTTCATAAACCGGCTGATCAGCGATAGCGTCAAGAAACCGTGCGCAATGGTTGTTCCGTAGGGCGATTCGCGTGCGGCGCGTTCGCGATCAAGATGGATCCACTGCCGGTCTTCGGTAGCCTCCGCGAATTGCGCGATGCGCTCTTGGGTGATCGTCAGCCATTCGCTCACACCGATCTCTTTGCCCACATATTCTTTCAAAGACTCCGGTGTTTCCACGATCACTGCCGCCACATTAGCCTCCAAGAAAGCAGCGCGAACGACGGATCACGCCGTGGCACACATCAATCCGCCTGCGTCCGCGCTTTCCCCCATTTTCTAAGCTCTGACTTGGCGATCGATTCCAAATGTACTTCGTCCGGTCCATCCGCCAGCCGTAAAGTGCGCACATTAGCCCAGGCCGCGGCAAGAAACGTATCCGCGGAAACTCCCGCCCCTCCATGCGCCTGGATCGCTCGATCCAAGACACGCAAAGTCATGTTTGGCGCCACAACTTTGATCATCGCGATTTCCCCCCGCGCCTCCTTGTTTCCCACGGTGTCCATCATGTACGCCGCTTTCAGCGTCAACAGCCGCGCTTGCTCAATCTCCATCCGCGACGCCGCGATATCAGCGCGTATCGTTCCTTGTTCCGCGATCGTTTTTCCAAACGCGACGCGCGCCTGCACACGCTTGCACATCGTCTCCAGCGCCCGCTCAGCCACTCCGATGCACCGCATGCAGTGATGAATGCGTCCCGGGCCTAGCCGCCCCTGCGCAATCTCAAATCCGCGCCCTTCGCCAAGCAGCATGTTCGAAGCAGGCACACGCACGTTTTCGAACGCGATCTCCGCATGCCCGTGCGGCGCATGATCGTATCCGAATACAGTCAGCAGCCTCACAATCTTTACTCCCGGCGTGTCAAGCGGCACCAGAATCATCGACTGTTGTTTGTGAGTTGCAGCCGCCGGATCGGTTTTCCCCATGAAAATCGCGATCTTGCATCGCGGGTCTCCCGCTCCGGAAGTCCACCACTTCCTGCCGTTGATCACGCACTCGTTGCCATCTCGCACGATGCTGGCGCGGATGTTGGTCGCATCCGAAGAAGCCACTTCTGGTTCCGTCATTGCGAAACACGATCGAATTTCGCCTTCCAGCAGTGGCTTCAGCCATTTCTCCTTTTGCTCCGCTGTCCCGTAGCGCGCCAGCACTTCCATATTTCCAGTATCTGGCGCTGAGCAATTGAACACCTCGGCAGCCATCACGCTTCGACCCATGATCTCGCACAGTGGCGCATATTCCAGATTCGTCGGTCCCGCTCCACTCTCATCATTCGGCAGAAAAAGGTTCCACAATCCTGCCGCCCGCGCTCTGGGTTTAAGTTCTTCGATGATTCCCGTCGGCTTCCATCGCTCGCGATCGATCTCTTCCTGGAACCGCTGCTCGTTCGGATAGATATGCTCATCCATGAACGCCTGCAACCGGCGTTGCAGCTCTCTGGTCTTCCCGCTGAATTCAAAATTCACGCATTCCGCCTTTTCGCCAGCAATCTCCGCAATTCGCAGCGTTTCATTGCGGCCGCCGGACGCGATTATATACGACATCCGTGTTTCGAACGGATGACGCAGTCCGGCCGGACGGCCGATCTCGACTCCGTTTCTGCCTCCCCTGTGAGATTCTCTTCTACCAAAGTTGTGAAGCGCGTCCTCAACAGTTAAACTTCGAACGATTCCTTTCACCCACCGCCCGAGGCGCACACTTGAGCGAACCAAATTCTCCAGCGGAAGCTTCGTCAGAAGCGAACTCCGGACCGTTGATTCGCAACGTCTCCGACACCGCGCGCTGGGTCGCTGTCTATCGCGCCCGTGAGACCGAGCGCCCCGACGCGCATTTCCGCGATCCCTTCGCCCGCCGCCTCGCTGGCGAACGCGGTGAACAAATTGCAAAATCCATGCCGCTCGGTCGCGACAACGACTGGAGCATGATCACGCGCACCTGGCTCGGCGATCAATTCATCAACGAGCAGGTCCAGAAAGGCGTCGACATGGTCATTAACCTCGCCGCCGGCCTCGACGCGCGCCCCTACCGCATGCAACTTCCCGCATCTCTCAAATGGGTTGAAGTCGATCTCCCCGAAATACTGGCCTACAAGGAAGAAATTCTACGCGACGAAAAACCCGTCTGCTCTCTCGAGCGTATCCGTCTCGATCTATCCAACGCCACTTTACGCCGCGAGCTCTTCACCCAACTCAGCCGCCGCTCCAAAAACGCTATCATCATCACCGAGGGCCTGCTCATTTATTTAAGCACCGATGATGTCGCCGGCCTCGCCAAAGATCTTGCCGCCCCTCCTAGCTTTCAGTCCTGGGTTCTCGATATCGCCTCGCCGGGCCTTCTTCGCATGCTGGCAAAAAGAATGGACAAACAGCTCAACACAGCGGCCCCGTTCAAATTTGCCCCTCCAGAAGGACCAAACTTCTTTATCCCCTACGGCTGGAACCCCGTTGACGTCCGCTCGCTTCTCAAAAATGCCGCGCGACTGAAGCGCCTCTCGCTTCTATTCAGAATTGCTGCGCTTTTCCCTGAAACGGAAAAGTCCCGCCGCGACCGCCCGTGGTCAGGCATGTGCCTGCTCAAGAAGCAGTGAAGTCGAGCATGACTCTTCTGCTCAAGAAGAAATCCGGGAATGAATTGTTCGTTTAGGGAAGGAAATTAGTGCTCGATCGCGGCTGTCTTCGTTCTGCCGCCGGGAAAAATACTCTTCACGATCACGTAAAGCACGGGAATAAATAGAAGGTTTAGAGTCGTCGCGGCAATCATGCCGCCAAACACCGTCGTACCCACGGAGATTCTTCCCGCGCGCCCCGCGCCTTGCGCCAGCACCAACGGCACCACACCAAGAATAAACGCGAACGACGTCATCAGAATCGGCCGCAACCGGATCCGCGCCGCTTCAATCGCCGCCTCAACAATCGACATCCCTTGCCCGCGCAACTGTTCCGCAAATTCCACGATCAAAATCGCATTTTTGCTGGCAAGCCCGATCAACATCACCAAACCAATCTGGCAAAAAACATCGTTCTGCAATCCCCGCAATGCCTGCGCCCCAAGCGCACCCAAAATCGCAATCGGCACCGCCATCAGCACAATGAACGGCAGCACAAAACTTTCGTACTGCGCCGCCAACGTCAGGTACACCACAACCAGCCCTAGCCCAAACAAAATAAGCGCCTTGCCTCCCGATTGAATCTCCTCCAGCGAAAGCCCGCTCCATTCATACGTCATACCTTGCGGCAGCGCTTTCTTCGATAGCTCCTCCATCGCCGCGATCCCTTCACCCGAGCTGTGGCCTGGCGCTGCCGATCCATCAATTTCCGCGGAGCGGAATAGATTGTAGTGACTGATCACCTGAGCATTTTGCGTAGGCTCGACGGTGACCAGATTGTCCAGCGGAATCATCATGCCCGTGTCCGACCGCAAGTAGTATTGCTGTATGTCCTTCGGCTTCGAGCGGTACTGGCTGTCCGCCTGCACGTACACGCGATACGACCGGTTGTTAAAATCAAAATCGTTCACGTAAACCGAGCCCATGTAAACTTGCAGTGCGTCCGTCACCTGACTCAGCGGCACTTGCAAACTCTTCGCTTTCTCCCGGTCGATCTGCACTAGATACTGCGGATCGTTTGCTGTAAAACTGTTGAACAAACCCACCAAATCCTTGCCGGCATTTCCTTGCGCCGCCAGTTTGTTCGCCGTATCCGCAAGCGTTTGCAGCGAATTCCGCCCGAGATCTTCCAGCTCATACTGAAATCCGCCAAATTGCCCCAGGCCTTGCACCGCCGGAGGATTAAACGGAATGACCAGCGCTCCTTGAATCCCAAACAACTGTCCGCGCAAACGCTGGATGACCGCCGCCGCCGAATGTTGCTCTCCCTTGCGCTCCGCGAAAGGTTTCAAGCTGCTGAAAACCACCGCGCGATTCGGCGCACCGCCAAACTGGCTGAACCCGGGAAGCGAGAATGCGCCGGAAATTTCGGGAACATGCGAAAGCGCTTCTTCCACTTTTGCGCAAATCCCTACCGTGTACTGCAAAGACGCGCCCTGCGGCGCTTGCACCGCGATGATGATGTACCCCTGATCGTCTTCAGGAATAAACGCGCGCGGCACTTTGTTATAAATCCAGTACGTCAACCCCAGCGCCGCGAAAAAAACCAGTGCTGCCGCCCATCGCCAGCCGATAACGCGATGCACAGCCTTGCGGTACAAATTCGTTCCGCCAGTCACCATGCGATTGAACGCATGAAAGATTCTTCCTTCCGCGCGCTCCCGATGCCGCCCCAGCAGAATCGCTGACAGCGCCGGAGTCAGAGTCAGCGCGTTAAATGCCGAAATGGAAACCGAAAACGCGATGGTGAGCGCAAATTGCCGGAACAGAATTCCGGTAGTACCGGGAAAGAGCGCAACAGGCACAAACACCGCCACGAGCACGAGCGAAGTAGCGATCACCGCGCCAGCCACTTCCTTCATCGCCACCGAAGCCGCGTTGTGCGGCTCGGTGATGCCCTCCATGATGTGCCGCTCGACGTTCTCAATCACCACGATCGCGTCGTCGACCACCAACCCCGTCGCCAGAGTAATTCCAAAGAGCGTCAGCGTGTTGATCGAAAAGCCCAGCAGTTTGATGAAAACGAATGTGCCGATCAGCGAAACAGGAATCGTGACCGCGGGAATCAGCGTGCTCCGCCAGTCCTGCAGAAAAAGATAAATCACCGCGATGACCAGAACGATGGCTTGCGCCAGCGTGATCAGCACGTCCTGGATCGATTCGCCAATCACCGTCGTGGAATCAAACGCCACCGCGTATTTTAGTCCGGGCGGAAAACTCTTCGACAACCTCAGCAATTCGGCTTTCGCCGCTCGATCCACATCAAGCGCGTTGGCCCCCGGAAGCTGTGTTACACCAAAACCGACTCCGTCGTAGCCGTTATAGCGCACCAGGACGTCATAATTTTCTGCTCCCAGTTCCGCGCGGCCCACGTCCTTCAGTCGCACGAGCGTGCCGCCCGTCCCTGTCTTCAAAATAATATTCTCGAACTCCGCCGGACTCGTCAGCCGGCCCACGGCCCTCACGCTGATCTGAAACGACTGCTCACCTGCGTTTGGGGGCTGTCCGATTTGTCCAGCGGCCACCTGCACGTTCTGTTCGTTCAATGCATTGATAACAGTCGTGGCTGTCAGACCCCGTTCCGCCATGCGTGCCGGGTCGAGCCACACGCGCATCGCGTACTTCCGCTCTCCGAAAAGGAACGCGTCGTTCACGCCCGGCACGCGTTTCAGCGCATCTCGCACGTAAACGTCGATGTAATTGCTCAGAAAGAGGCTGTCGTACTCGCCGTGTTCCGAATAAACTCCCGCTCCAAACACGAATCCGCTGGCCTGCTTTGTGACGATCACACCCGTGTTTTTCACTTCATTCGGCAAACGGCCCAGCGCCTGGCTCACGCGGTTCTGCACGTCGACCGCGGCGAGGTCGACGTCTCGCGAAACGTCAAACGTCACCGTGATCGTGCTGGCGCCGCTGTTGCTGCTCGTAGACGTGATGTACTTCATGCTCGGCACGCCGTTGATCGCCTGCTCCAGCGGAATCGTTACCGCCGACTCCACGGTCTGCGCGTTCGCACCGATATACACGCTGGTAACCACGACCTGCGGCGGCGCCAAATCTGGAAATTGCGCTACGGGCAGTGAAGGAATCGAGATCGCGCCCGCGAGAATAATCATCAGCGCGCACACCGTCGCGAACACCGGCCGCCGTATAAAGAAATCAACGAACAAGGCCGGTTTCCACCTTTATTTGGAGTGAGAGAGTGCCGCTCATCAGGATTGCGGCACCTAGCGCGTTGCGGCGCTCTTGCCGTCGCCCGGTTTCGCGCTTGCTTGAATCTGCTCCAGGACGGGAGCGCCGTCTTGCAGAAATTGCGTGCCGGAAAGAATGATGTGGTCGCCAGCCTTTAGCCCGTCCAGCACGGTGTAGTTATCCCCGGTCGTGTCGCCGAGTTTTAGGAGTTTCTGTCGCGCCACAGTTCCTTTTCCTTCGTTCACCGCGACAAAGACAAATGCCTGTCCGTTGATCCTCAGCACCGCAAGCACCGGCACGACCGGCCCTTCGTGCGAGCCCCACGTTATTTGCGCGCGAACCTGTTGGGCGATGCGCAGCTTGGCTTTGGGGTTCTCGACCGCCGCCTTGGCCAGCACCGTTTGCGTATCCGTCTCCACTTGTGGCGAAACGAACGTAATATGCGTATCGGAGACGGACTCGCCGTTCTCGCCCAGCAATCGCACCGGCAATCCCAGCCTCAAATCCTTAGCTCGGTCCGCCGGAACATAGATGTACGCTTCGAGAGCTCCCGGCAGGTCCACCGTCGTCAGGAGTGTTGTAACCGCCACGCGGTCGCCCACATGCACTGGAATGTCTCCGACGATGCCGTCGGCGGGCGCGCTCACCTTGTAGTATTGCAACTGCACCTTCTGGGTCTCCACTTGCTCCTCGAGCGCTTTGACCTGAGCCGCGACCGCGTCGAAATTGGACTGTGCGTTGTCGAAGTCCTGCTTGCTGATAACTCCCGCCGCGGACAGCTTCTGTGCCCGCTCCAGCTGAATCTTCGCCAGCCGCAGGTTCGCCTCCTGCGCGGCCAGCGTAGCTGCCTGGCTATTTAGCGTCGCCTGCTGCCGGAGCGGATCGATCTGCAATAGTGGCGTGCCCGTGTTTACTTCGTCGCCAGACTTCACAAATATCTTTGTAATTTGCCCTTCCACCTGCGGATTGATCACCGCGGATTGCCGTGACTTCAGCACGGACAAATACTCCGTCGTGTCCGGGATGTGCACTGACTGCGCCACCTGCACCTGCACGGGCATCGCCGGCGGCCCGCCCGTTCCAGGGCCCCCCGCCGAGGTCTTCTGGCCGCAGCCGACTGCAAAGAGCGCAGCGCCAGCCAGCAGCATCAGCCGGTGCCTTCGCCGTCCGCTCTTCACTTTGTCTGAGTCTGAACCCCGCATAGTTGGGCGCTTCTCCCCGGGCGTAACAGCAAATTTTACGATACCTTCACCCCTCCACCAAGACGCAAAACAAAGCGTCCCTGTTAGACGCCTAGAAAACAAGCTGGTTATATTTCTGGAAGGGGTTTATCTGGAGTGCGGCAGCCCCGCTGCCGCCTTACTTAGTGCCCCACGACTCCGTATTCCGCACGTTCTCGCAACGGGCCAAAAGCTCAGTAAAAATCGCTCGGATCAATCCGCTTGCCGGAAAGCCCCAGTTGCAGAACTTCCATCTGATTTTGCCGGTCAAACACCTTGCCGGGGAAGAATCTCTTGGTCACCACGCGCACGCCGCCAAATGCAATGCCCAAAACAACCGCCGCCACCATAAAAATGCCAGTCCCAATGAAAATCTTCACCATGATGCTTGTAATTGGCGGATCGGTAGCCGTTTGGCTCGCTTCGTTCCACGTCACCTGCGTCTCATAGTCCACAGCCTCTCGCAGCTTCTTCGCGAATTCCGCCGAGGTTGGTGCCAGCACCATCGAAAGCAGCGAACCCTTTCGCTCGATCGCCGTCCCAGCCTCTTTCGCCGCCGCCGGAAGCACTTCCTCGAGGTGATGAATATGCTGTTCCGCTAGCTGCGGAGTCGGGTACTCGAGCAGCAGCAAAACTCCGCTATCCTTGCCCGTCTGATACCGCGCGAACATCGCCTCGGCGCCTGAATTGAATCCGGCCGCATCCGTCAGCACCGCGAAGTCGTTCCTGCCATGTGTCTCAAGAGCCCCGCGAAATGCGTCCGGTCCCAGCGCATAGCGCTCTGAGCCCACCATTCTGCCCATGACTGGTAAATAGGTTCGGATCGGAGGAAGTGGCCCCTTCTCACTGCGCGGTTCCACCGATTTCACGAGTGCGCTCAAGTCATCCTTCGAGATATTCGCTGTCGAAGACAGAACCAGCTTGCCCACCTGAACGAGCACTCCATCTTTATCGAACGCCGCCGACTGGCCCAGGTTGGTCGGCATCATTCCAGGCCTGACCATGGCCGTGTAGACTTCGTAAGCGCTGCTGGGGTCGTGGAAGCTGCCAGCCCATATCACGACGCTCTGACCTTCCGAACTGAATTCGCAGGAAACATTGTCGTGCTGTACGGCCTCAGCGGCCAGAACGGTCGTTGCGGGTTTGTCCGGGCAATGGCCCTTTGACCATTTACCGAATTGGCTTGGAAGGAGTGGTCCCTGCGCGAGAAGGCACGGCGCGCTCAGAAGAGCAGCTGCGCAAACGAATAGAAAATGGCGTCGCATCCCTAGCCTTTGTTAGACACCAACAGATTACCGTTGGTTCCGGGATTGTTCAACTGGAGTCGCCGTCGCAGGCCGGCTTGAGGCGCTTTTGCCGGGGAGGTTCAAGGTCATGCTGTTCAAGCTCTGCAGATAACTTGCTATGCCCTGATACAGCCCTTCCGCAACACGCTGCCGGTATTCCGGCTGCTTCAACAGTTTCTCGTCCGCGGGATTGCTGAGGAATGAAATCTCCGTAAGGATCGAAGGCATATCCGCGCCAATCAGCACCACAAACGGCGCCTTGCGCACGCCGCGGTCCTTTACGGACTTGCTTGATTTCTGCATGCGCTTCGCCAGCGAGTCCTGAATATCCCCGGCAAATTCCTTCGATTCGTCGATCTTTTCGCTCCGCGCAATCTTTTTCACCAGGTCTTCGAGGTCATGGACGCCTTCGTCCGACGACGCATTTTCCCGCGCCGCCACTTCCATCGCCTCCGCAGATCCCTTCAGATTCAGGTAGTACGTCTCGACGCCCCGCGCCGCATGATCCTGGCTGGAATTCGCGTGAATGGAAATAAAAAGATCGGCCTTCGCCTGATTCGCAATATTCGTCCGCTCTTCCAGCGGAATAAACGTATCGTCCGACCGCGTGTAGACGATGTCCGCCCCGGGCAGGCGCTGCTGGATAATTTTCCCCAGCCGCAATGCCACATCCAGGCACAAATCCTTTTCCATCAACCCGGTCGGTCCAATTGTTCCCGTGTCGTGCCCGCCATGCCCTGCATCGATCACGATGCGCCCAATCTTCAGCCCCAGCGCACGCGTCAACGTGGATTGTCCGTCCCGCGTAGGTTGCGGCGCACTGCTCGGCTGAATCAAATCCGGCTTGGTATTGCCATTTGCGGCCGTGTTCGCACTCGACGAACTGAATTGCTTGCTACGAGAATTCTTTCCAGACGCCCCTGTGCTCCGCGTCATTGCATTCGAGGGTGAGACGCCGGAATCCATCCCGGAATTTTTCTCGGAAACGCTCTTTACGTTCGCAGAATCCCCTGAGGAGACAATCGTGTCCTCGCTCAATTGGTCCGCGCCGCTTTGCGGGTTCGCGGGTTTCGCTTTCGCCGTGCGCATCGCCCCGCCATTCCGCACCGTCGAGTACAGGAAAATCACCAGCTGCGGCGGATTGCTCAGCAGCGACGCCGCGTAATCTTTCACTCCATTCACGTCCAGCACCACGCGAACCACGCCCGCCTGGTTCTGAGCCACGCGCACCGCCGTCAGCAGATTCCCGATTACCTGCACGTTTCCCCGCGCCACTTCCGGCGTCAAACGCGCCGAATGCAAATCGAAAAATATCCGGTCAGGATTGGCGATCCGCGCCGAGCTGTATTGCACCGTGTCTTCAAGGTCGATCGTCACCCGCGTCGCGTCGGCATTCGCGCTTGCGCTGATGCGCCGGATGCGCGGCGCACCCTCGGAACCGCTTCGCCTCGTGGCCTCAACCCCTCCGTGAACTGGCCCCGGTATCTCTGCCTCCGCTGGCGCGGCTGCGGCCGGAGCTTCTGGAATGTTTTTCGTGGATATCCGATCAATCGACGCAGTCGCCGGCACATCGCTGCGCTGCAGCAGCGCCAACTCGGCCAGCTCTTCCTGGGCCTCGCGCTTGCGCGGCGAATGCGGATATTTCTTCAAGAAATCTTCGTACGTTTGCGTCGCCAGAGCGCTATCACCCAGTTGATCTCTCTGCAACTTTCCAATGCGCAGCAAGGCATCCTGGCTGTACCTGCTTCCCGGATATTCATGCACAAGGAATAGATAGGAATCCACCGCCGACTGGTAGTAACTGCGCCCGAACCTGTCACCCATTTCCGTGTACAGTTCGGCGACCGACAACAGGGAATCCACCACTTCCGGAGCTCGCGGCGTAATCAAATATACGCGGCGATAGCTGGCAACAACCGTTTTGTACTCCGCCAGCTTGCGCTTCTCCACTGGCTTCCCATTCAAAATCGCGCGCTGCTCTTCCGCCCGCGCAAACTGCGCTCCTGCGGCCTCGCGCTTCACCGCGCTGGTTGCCGGCGTGTCTCCAGCCGCAGCCTTCGCAAAACTCGCGCAGGGATTTCCACAGACCGCGGCCACTGCAATCCCCAGCGCTACAAAAACTGGCGAAAGCCGGGCGAAGCTCCTGTTCAAAATTTTCCGGACCCCCAACATGCGCGCCCTACATTCTTGCGAACCACATTAGTGTAATGGAAACCCCGAGCCTCTGCGGACTTTCCGTTCAAGGATGGCTTAGCCATCAACTCCCGGCAATCAGCCGGGGCACAGAAAAGCGGCAGCAGAGCTGCCGCACTCCAAGCTTCAATCGTTTTTGAAAATGATGCGTCCGGTAGGATCGACTTCTCTGTGGATGGCGCGCGGATTAGAAAACGCGCTCTCAAGACGACCCGATCCAGGCCTGAAATACGCATCCTGTACCTTCTGCACGTAGTTCTGAGTTTCTCGGAATGCAGGGATGCCGTGAGCCCGATCAACAGCCCCCTCACCCGCATTGTACGCCGCCAAGGCCAAATCCAGGTTGCCGTTGTATCGTTCCAGCAACCACTTGAGATGTCTAACCCCGGCGTCGATATTCTGTTGCGGATTGAACACGTCGTTTGCACCGTACCGTTGTGCCGTCGTTGGAATCAACTGCATGAGTCCGCCTGCTCCCTTGCGGGAATAAGCCGAAGGATTCCAGTTCGATTCCGTCTGAATCACCGCGCGGACCAAAGCTGGGTCCACGTTGTGCCTCTCTGCCGCTTCCTTTACGAGCTTTTCCGCGCCGTCCCGGTCGATGCTCATGGCCGGGCGGCTCGCGCCCATAAATGTAGATTCCGCAGGGAGGTAGATGGTTTTGCGCGACTTGGCGGCCGCAAATTTGACCGTAATCGGCGGATCGGCGTTCACGAACATTTCCCGCCCGCTGGTATCCACAGTCCTGGCAATCTGGGCGCTCGCCCCAGGCGCGTAAGAGGCTGCGCACAAAGCGAATGCTCCCAAATAGATGCTAGCCGTTTTTGCCGTGCGTTTCGTCATCTGGCCTCAGGGAAGGCTGTGCAACGGTGATGCCAACTCTTTATATTACAGCGATGTGGCACCTGGTTAGGATGACACACTTGCCGTGTTCGGGGCAGCCCGGCCGTTTCAGGTGTTGCCTCTGAGACGGTGCCGAGGCTGACTCGTCTTGCTAACTGCGAAGCCGTGCCCTTCTTGCCGGGAGATGACGTGGCTAGATTGCAGCCCCGCAAGCGTCTCCCGCCGGACACGCTTCTGGCGCTGGGAAGCATCATAGCAACGGTTCCAGGAGCGCGGGGATGGTACTTAAGGCATTTTTTAAGGCCGCTGTGTCCTTTCCGCCAGCCTCCGCTAAATCGGGTCTTCCGCCGCCCGAGCCGCCTACCATTTTTGCCAGCGCCTGTATCAGCTTGCCAGCATGGACTTTAGCGGTGAGGTCCTTGGTGACGCCGGCGATCAGGGCCACCTTTCCGTCGTCGACGGTGCCCAAGGCCACTACACCCGACCCAATTTTCTGTCTGAGAGAGTCCACCAATTGCCTAAGACTTTCCTTATCCGTTCCGGCGACTTCTGCTGCAATCAGCCTGACGCCTTTGATGGTCTGGACTTGGCCTGCCAATTGGTCCAGCTGGCCGAGGGCTCCCTTGCGCCTCTGGCCCTCCAGTTCCTTCTCGAGCTGCTTGACGGTGGCCGAAAGCTTCTCGACAGTGGCCAGCACAGAATCTTCGCTCGTATTCAGGCGGCTGGCTACCTGCGAGAGAATCTGGGCCTGTTTTTCGTAGTGCTCGAGGGCGCCGATTCCAGTGACGGCTTCGATGCGGCGGACTCCTGCGGCGACCGAGCCTTCGCTAACGATTTTTAGGACGCCGATATCGCCGATGCGGTGGACGTGCGTGCCGCCGCACAACTCCTTGGAATAGAAGCCTCTCGGCGAGCGTTCGTCGGGAATCGTTACGACGCGAACGTCGGCTTCGGGATACTTGTCGCCGAAGAAAGCCAGCGCTCCGGAGGCGAGCGCGTTGTCCAAAGACGTGATCTCGGTTCCGATTTCCGTGTTGTGGCGGATCTCGTCGTTGACCTGCTGCTCGATGTCCTTCAACTCCTCGGCGTCGACGTGGGCGAAGTGGGAGAAGTCGAAGCGCAGGCGCTCCGGCGCGTTCAGCGAGCCCGCCTGCTTCACGTGTGTTCCCAATATGTTGCGCAGCGCCGCATGCACCAGGTGCGTGCCGGAATGGTTGCGAATGATGCGCGCGTGGCGCTCGGCATCGGCCATGACGGAGACGCGATCGCCGACGCGCAGAGTTTCCTTCGCGTTTACGCGATGCGCCACAAGTCCTGCAACGGGGTAATACGCGCCAGTCACTTCGGCGAGCAGCTGCGCGCCCGAGTTGTCGTAAAACGCGCCCGTATCCGCCATCTGCCCGCCCGATTCGGCGTAGATCACGGTGCGGTCGAGGAACACGTCGCCTTCTTGGCCGGCGCGCAACTCCGACACTCTGTCAGTCTTCACAATAATGGCTTCGATTCGGCAGTCTTTCGCGCTCGTGTCGTGATAGAAGTCCAGTTGTGTCTTAAACCTGTCAGCAACCTCGGAATAAGCGGGAACCGCCAGCAGCAGCGGGGCACCCTTTTTCCAAGACGCTCTCGCGCGCTTGCGCTGCTCTTCCATTGCTGAGAAAAATCCGTGCAGATCGAAAAACACCCCTTTATCATTAGCTGCGTCCATCATGAAGTCCGCGGGCAGTCCGTATGTGTCATAGAGCTTGAATGCGTCCTCGCCTCTGAGAACCGGCTTGGCTAGCACACCTTGTTCTAGAGTACTGAGAACGTCGGACATGTTTTCACCCTGCAAATCCTCACGCTGTACATCAGCGGACTTGAATCCTTCAATCAGTGGCTCAAAATGTTCTGTTAGAATCCGAAGGCGCGCCTCGCGGTCAGATGTCGACAACAAGGCCCGGGCGGTGGCCCGGCGTTCGTCAGGCTCGCCCCGCAACTCGCCACCAGAGCCATCGCGATAGACGAGCTGTTGCTGCAAAGTTTCCTCATCGGTGGGTCGCGCGTCTTTTATAAGCGGCTCCATTTTTCTTAGTCCGGCGTCCAGGGTACTTGAAAACCGCCGCTCTTCCTCCCGAGTCACTTTGGAAACGCGGGCGGCCGACTCCAACAATTCTGGGTAGGCCTCAGACATCAGGGCGACGACGCCTTCGACCATCCTGTACAGGAAGGGTTCAGAATTGCCGAGAAATCTTCCGTGGCTAATCGCTCGCCGGATGATCTTGCGAAGAACATAGCCCCGGCCTTCGTTTGATGGGAGCACTCCATCAGAAATCAGAAACGTTGTAGCACGAGCATGGTCGGCGACGACTCGGAGGGAAGCGGCACCGCCTTTGCCTTCTTCTAGTTTTTCTTCGCGTTGAAAATCGACGCCGCAGAGTTCGGCGGCCCGCTTCACTAGAGGGACGAAGAGGTCGGTGTCGTAGATGGACATGACGCCCTGAAGGACAGTGGTGATCCGTTCAAGTCCCATGCCCGTGTCGATAGAGGGCTTCGGCAGCGGCGTTAGCTTGTAGGTTGTGGCCTTGGTGGCGGGGTCCACCAAGGCGGAGCGGTCGAATTGCATGAAGACCAGATTCCAAATCTCGACGTAGCGGGCGTCATCTTCACCGAAGGGAAGGTTCTTGTCGTAATCGGTGACCTCGGTACGCTCGTAAATGATCTCCGAGCAGGGCCCACAAGGGCCGGTGTCGCCCATCTGCCAAAAGTTTTCTTTTGGCCCCATTGCGAGAATCCGATCTTTCGGAACCCCAACCTCAAGCCAGTACTGTTCGGCTTCATCGTCGCGCGGAATCCCATCGGCGCCCTCGAAGATCGTCACGTACAAGCGGTCTTGAGGGATGCCCATCCATTCAGGGCTGGTGACCAACTCCCAGGCGAACTTAATGGCGTCGCGCTTGAAGTAGTCGCCGAAGCTGAAGTTGCCGAGCATCTCGAAGAAAGTGAGGTGCCGCCGCGTGAAGCCGACATTTTCGAGGTCGTTGTGTTTGCCGCCGGCGCGCACGCATTTCTGTGCTGTGGTGGCTTTGTTGTAGTCGCGCTTTTCGAGGCCTAGGAAGACGTCCTTGAACTGATTCATGCCTGCGTTGGTGAAGAGGAGGGTGGGGTCGCCGTGGGGGACGAGCGAGGAGCTGCGGACGCGGCGGTGGCCTTTGCTCTCGAAGAAGCGGAGGAACATCTCGCGGATCTCGTTGCCGCTCATTTTCTTGGTTTCAGAAGGCGTCATGGCTTCGCGGATGTCCTCGCTGTGCGTTGGCAGAGTGTGTGGCGTTGGTAAGACGGACGATTATGGCAGAGGAGGGGGAGTGCGGCAATTGTCGCGAGGTTGGATACCCCCCACCCGGGGGGTATCCGCGAGTTATGAAGTAAATAGTTGAGGGGACTGGAGTTGCGGGAATTCCTGCGTGTGCGCAGAGCAGCTCGGGGCTGGGCCGTTTGGAGGGTTCGGAGGGGTAGGAACGCGAATATCATAACGAACGATAACACAAAATGATATGCATGTCAATAGCTAATTGTGTGGTACATGGTTCGAATCGGCGGCATTTTGCGCGTAAGGCAAAGTAAGAAAAAGCTTTAACGCAGAGGGAACAGAGTTCGGCAGAGGGCTCGGAGAAATACGTGCCGGGGCAGCCTGGCGTGCCCCGCCGAGATAAGTCCTTTGGATAGATGGCCCAGCCATGCCCAGCGCCAAATAGGCTTCAAAACTGTGCGAATGCGGACAGCGCCGAGCGCAGCACTATGGGTAACATCCTAGCTGCAAGCATCGGTCGGAAGCTGACGCGTTCTAAATAGAGCGGCGCCGAGAAGGAAAATCAAATGAAAATGAAGACATCGTTACTTGTGGGCGCGTTCTCGCTAGCGCTATTTATGGCTGGGTGCACGGCTGCCCCAGCGGCTGCACCGGTGGCAGGACCTCCGGGACCGCAGGGCGCAACGGGCGCGACGGGAGATCCGGGCCAAGACGCCAGTCGGCGCACGGATGAAGAAAGACGGGCTGAGGAAGCACGACGAGCCGAAGATCAAAGAATTACGGACGCCCGCGCTCGAGATAGCCACGATACAGGTTGCCCGGGCGGCGAGCACGTCTTTACGGCTCCTGATGGAAGAAAGAGCTGCGTCAGAGACTAATTGCCTTGGCGAAGAATTTTCTGTTTGAGCCAAACTCCGGCTGAACAGTCCGCTCACCCGTCGGCGATTTGCTTCTAGACTTAGGCTCGGCAGCGTCAGATGGCATTTTTGCGTGGCTCCTGAGCCAGCGACAAATCACTAAGATCCGACTTGCGAGACGGCAACGTTGCGCACAGCTCGCTCGTTCGGCGCCGACTCACTTCGCGTCCCCCATTTTCTGCCTGAATTTCTGGTAGACGCCGTCCGGTACGCGCGGCGATTTCAGATCGTCCACGTACCAGTTGGGCCCTCGCTTTTTAAGCTCGACCGTGCACGTCGTGGGCACCCAATCCTCAGTGTGATCGGGGTAGATTTTCATCGTCGCGCTTATCACTGCGGAATCCCCGGTCATGTTGTTTGCCGTTATGTGCGCTGAGGTTGCTAAGCTGCCCCGCAGAGCTTCGTAGATCGCCGCGCTGCGCTCGTTGTCCAAAAAGAGCCCGGCATATCTTTGTTCCTCCGGCGTCATCTTTTCCTTTCCCTGAATCATGTGCATGGTATCGAGCCGGTCATCCATCACTGCCTTGGGGTCGTCCGCCTCGCCGCCTTGATCGGTTATCTGGAACATCAAATTCACCGTGGATTCAGGAGTGGCCTGCTCAGCGCGGGCGGGCTCCCAAGAGCTGGCTTGCGCAGGGTACCAATATTTCCATCTGGGGATCACGTAGCCCCCGATGGCAAACAGCAATATCGCAGTTGAGATCAACGATATTCTTATCTTCATATTCAAATGTTATCCCCCGCATACCTCGCCGGTTTCACTCTACGGCAGCATGTTTCCTAAGCGTCAGCTGTACCAACGTCTATGCTATTCGCCGAGGTGTAATGGGGGAAATCGAGCAAACAGAGCGGGCGAACGCGAGACTATCGCTGGCTAGAATCTCGCAGCCAGACTATGACCTAGGCCCTAAGAAGGGCGTTACCGATCCAGAGAGTTACGCGTCTATGGTATTGCGGTCTATAATGCCCGCAGTGTTTGCCGCAGGGAGGCTCTTATGCCCATCCGCGTGCGCGTGCTCCTAACGTTTGTACTGCTCCTCGCTTGTGTGGCCATCGCCGAAAGCAAGAAAAAGCCGACGATGCCGCCCGCCGTTCTGAAAGCCCACACTGCGATTGTGCTCATCGATCCAGACGCGGGAATCCCCGCAGACGCCCCTTTAGCCAACACAACCGCTCAAGGAGACGTTGAGAGGGCTATCACAAAATGGGGCCGGTTGAGCCTGGCCATGACCGTGGGGACCGCGGACCTGATCATTGTGGTACGCAAGGGCAACGGAAAACTTGTGCAGCAGACCGTCGGCGGCGTGCCTACCAACGATCGTCCGATCATTGTTCAGCCAAGCGACACAGGGATCCGCGTGGCTGGGCAGCAGGGCCATCCCCCAGATATCGCCCAACCCGACTCCGGAAACACGGCGGCTCATCCTCAAATGGAAGTAGGGCCGACTGAAGATACGTTTACTGTGTTCAATGCTCGCTTAGAGAATCCAATGGAGCGGGCTCCTTCATGGCGCTATACCGCAAAGGACGCCTTGCATTCGCCCGAGGTTCCCGCCGTCGACGTCTTCCGTACGGCGATTGAAGAAGCGGAAAAGCAACTGCAAAAGACGACCAAGCCGTAGGAAACGATCAGCGGGGATTGCAGAGGGGCACGATGTATCGTGCCCCTACGACGGGGATGAATGTGCGTGCGTTGGGTCAGTCTCCGAGGTTGCGGCTTAGCAAGGCGTTGGAGCTGGAATTCGCGGGTGCGGGCTTTGCTTCGCGCGACTTGAACATCATGCGGACCAGCTTATTTTGGCGCAATTTACTGCCGAAGAAGGGCACGAGGAGCAGACCACGCAGCAAGTCTTTCAACAATGCTCGCTGCTGGCTGAAGTTAAAGAACGCGCGCCAGCCGAGCTTTTTGAGTAGAGAAAGCCGCAAGCGCACCAGGTGGAACGCCATCTTCGACAAAGATGCGGCGATGTCTTCCTCGCGATGAAACTCGTAATACCCGAAGTTCATGGAAACGCCAGACTGTACTTTAATGAAGTTTTCGAGCGTGCGATTCTTAGGATTCGCGGCAACTTCGCGTATCAGGTCCTGGATTTTTTTGGAATCGCCCTCGAGTGTTTCGAGGCTGGCAAACCAGTTGATCAGTTTGGCCCCGAGAGGGTCCCACACGTAGTCGTTTATGACTAACGGGAGCGCGAGGTGAAAAAGCTTGGTCACCGCCAGATGCACGCCCAGATGGCATTGATACGCGTTGCCCATGCACGCATAGAGCCGCGTAGTATCCCGCGTTACTCCACGTTGAAACGCGGCGATGACGGTATCGAGATCCTTGGTGAACTCCTTGGTGTCGAAGCCGTTCAATTCTCTCTGGATGATCGCGGCGATCTGGCGGATTTGCAGGGTCGAGAGTGCCAGGCCAACGCTGTAGAGCGGGTCGACGGTATCACTCGCATCGCCGATGATGTACCAACGATCGTGGGAATAGCGCTGGCGGCATTCCCACATGTAGGAGTTGTAGTAGTTCGTGTCGACCACTGAGCCGGTGCGGATCAGCTCAACGAGGACCGGATGCTCGCGGCCGACGCACTCGAGGAACTGCTCCATCGTGCGCACCTCGCCGTGAGGGTAGACGTCCTTGCGATAGGTGATGCCGATGCTGACGAGCGAGTCGTATTCCGGGGAGCGCATCGGGATGTACCAGATCCAATTGCCTTTTCCAAAGAAGTGATGCGTGGCGTAATAAGGAACGTAGCAGCGATTTGGCGTCTTGATGGCCTGGATGTGGCTGAGAATTTCAGCATTGAAATTTGCTAGCCGGAACCAGAAGACGTCTTTCTGTTCCGTGACCTTTTCCTGGAGTTGCAAGTGTTTCTGCAGCACGCGGTTCCGGCCGGTGGCATCGACGAGCCAGCGCGCGCTCAGGGTCTGTTTTGCGCCCCCGGGGTCTTGCACAGTCACCGTGTGGAGGCCATCGCGGGTGTTGATTTCGACGCCAGCCACGGTGGCGTCGATCAACTCGACGCCGTTCTCCATGTTGCGGTCGCGAACCTCTTTATCGAAGGTAAACCGGTTGATTTGGAAAGAGAGAATGGGCGGAGCCGTGGGGATTTCGTCGACGATGTAAGTGCGATCGGCGGGATTGTCGATATCGGGCTTGAAATAATAGGTGAGGCCGTATTTCGGGTAGTGTTTTTCCACCAGGTAGGCGCCGAGCCCCAGCTCGAAAAGGAAATCGACGCTTACCTCGACAAGAGACTCGCCCACAATCGGGCGATTTTTGTGCGGGCCTTCCACTACGGACACTTTCAGCTTCGGAAAGCGCATGTGCAGATATGCGGCGGCAAGCTGGCCCGTCGCTCCGCCTCCCATCACTAGAACATCGCTCGTCATCGGCATGTAGGTTTAAACTCTGCGAACCCGTTGATTTTGGTTGCCACGTAAAATTACACGAGAAGTGAGCCGAGAAATCCTAACATAGCGGGAAGGAATGTGCCGAGTACAGCAGGCTTGCCGCTCTTGAGCGGCTTGGCGCGTCTGGCCGCTTGGTCCCTATACTTGGGAATTTGCGAGCGGAGGGGAGGCGGCTATTGCTATTCTCATTTCGAGGAAATCCCCGGAAATCAGAGCGCGTCACTCTGCTTTACAAACTAGCTAGAATCGAGGGTTGCAGTGGGAGTCATCAAATTTGACTATGCGGTTCCGCTGGAACGAACGATGGATTTTGAAGCTGTATATCACCCGGGGCTGCAGCTCGATCTTTCCCAGAAGCGGGAAGTTTGGGACACGCCGGGAGCGTTCTTTGTGTGGATGTTCGTCGATGGCGAGCTCGCGGGCGAATCCTACGGGATCCCGCTGACTAGCTCCAGCGAACTTATCGAAGATCTCTTATTGCTCCCTAAGAACGAAAAAGAAAAAGCAGTGTGCTGCTTTTCCAACACGATTCTGCCGGTTTTTCAAAAGCAGGGATACGGAGCCATCTTGAAGGCCCATTGGCTAGGTCTGGCGGCTGGCAAAGGATTTGACGTGGTTTACGGCCACGCGCGGCCTGGCGGGAGCCAGGCGCTCAACGCGAAATTTGGCGCGGTGTTTCTGGAAAATCTTCCAGATTGGTTCGGCTCGGGGGAAGACTACCGAAAATACCGGCTCGTGCTTAACGCAGCACTCTAAAGCGAATTTCGCGACAATCCTGGGCTCAGTCCTCTAGCTGCGGGTCTGACTCGGGAACTTCCTCGCGCGTTATCGCCTTCAATTCTCTGCGGACGACGTCGGCGGAAAAGCCGGCGCGGAGGAGGCTGCGGTACATGGAGGCCATTTTGTTTTCGTTAATTTCGCCGCGGAAGGAGCGGAGCTTGCGTTCGAGGCGCTGGCGGACGATGGCGGCTTCGTCGGTTTCCCTGGCGGCGTCAGCTAGGGCGGCTTCGATGTGGCGATCGGGGACGCCGCGGGCGCGGAGGTCGCGCGCGATGCGGAATTTGCCCTGGCGGCGGATTTCTGTGCGTTGACGTGCGAATTGTTTGGCGAAGCGCTCGTCGTCAATCATCTTGGCGCGCTTCAGGCGGTCCATGACGGTGCGAAGGAGCTTGTCGTCTTCGGTGCGGCGGCCGAGGAGCTGCTTCATTTCATAGACGGAATAGGCGCGGCGCATGAGGGCGCGGACGGCGGCTTCGTACAGCTCCGTTTCAGTTTCGACTTGGCGCGGCCTGCCGAACATGGAGGAAGCATAGAGGAAAGGAAGTTGACAGTCGACAGTTGATCCGTTGTTACGGCGGAGGTTATGGCTACTCGGAGGGCTTGGCACCAGGGAGGCGGCCTTTAAGGAGCTTAATTTGGCCGTTGTGGTTGGATTCGTGCTCGATAACGTGGAACCACTTGCAGTAGTTGTTGGTGGGTCCCCACGGAAAGTCTTTGTCGACGGCCATGAGCCACTTGTCGTCGCGGTTGCGAAGCTCGGCGAGCGTCTTTTCGCGACCTTGCTTCAGAAGATTTAAATAGTAGTCGAGACTGTTGCCCTTAATCGCCTTGCGCGCAGGCTGCCCCAGCTCCATGGCTACATTCCACTTCTGCTTGATAGCGTCGGGCCAAGCGTCCCATTTGATTCCTTCGAAAGTGTTCAGTTGATAGTAGGTTTCTGTAGCGGCTAGGTGATTAAGCAATGCGCCGATCGTATTGGCTTTGTCGTCGAGAAGAAAATCCAGATCATTTTGGGTCAGACCCTTCGCCGAGGCCATGACCTGCCAACGCATGAAGTCCATCATGGACGTGAGCGTGCCGATCTCGGGCGTGTAGCCCTTCCTGGGTCCGACGATGGTGTTGGATTCTTCGGCATCTGGTTGGGCAAGACGAGGAAGCCCGGAGAATCCTGCCGCTACCGCTGCGCTCATTTTCAAAAAACTGCGGCGGTTGGGCCGGCATTCAGGCGCGGTCATAAACGGCTCCTTTGGCAAGAAGGACGGATGCAGCAACCCCACTGACTAGAAGAGAGACTTTTTCGAGAGAGCTCCAGCGCCCCTGCGTGCCACTCGCCCATCACCTCCAGGGCGCTGGCTGGGACGGCTTTATTTGCGGGCAAAGCGGTCGAAGTCGGCCATTTGGCGCGCTTCAGGCGGTCCATCACGGTTCGCAGAAGCTTGTCGTCTTCGGTGCGGCGGCCGAGGAGTTGCTTCATTTCGTAGACGGAATACGCGCGGCGCATGAGGGCGCGAACGGCGGCGTCGTAAAGCTCGGTTTCGGACTCGACTTGGCGGGGCTTGGAGAACACGAGAAGAAGATGAAGTAAGGGAAGAAAGATGTAAAGGGGAAGTACAGGAGGTAAAGGAAGTAGAGGAAAAAGAGGGATCGCGTACTTCGTGGGCGAACTAGTCTGACGTTGCGAGCTCCTGGTAGCGGCCGTTTTTCCAGTAGTACAGGATGGTGCCTTTTTCCATTACTTCGTACGAGATGCCGTCTAGATCTGTCTGCACCTTGTGGGGACCTTGGGCTTCTGCGTAGTGTCCAGGCGGAACAGTCGCAATCACCTGATCTGAGTTTTCGTAGAACAGACCCACGTTCCACTTGCTGATGGTGCGCGGAACATACGGAGCAGAAACGTCAGGGCGCGAGAAAACTAGGATGAGGAGTCCGGCCCTCTTTCGGTCCGGTTTGGAGACGAGCAGGAAAGCGAAAGAAAACTCGGTCTTCGATTCAAAGTGTCCGATGGCGATGCCTGGGCAATCATTGGGACGAGCCTTGATCCACATCGCGCGGTCATCTTCGTCTAGCTGCTCCAAGCGTTCGGGCTGCCAGTCCGCATAATCCTTGTCGAGCTTGGCGCGAACTTCTTGAGGAACTACCGACAGATTGCAGGGATCGGCGGCTTTTGAGCGCGCACAGATTCCGACAGTCACAAGAAAAAGTACTGCGGCGCGAAGTACGGTCGGAATATGTTTGTAGTTTCGCATTTTTTCGGCGTCGGTCGCCGTTACAAAGCCGAACTACTTGCGGGCGAAGCGCTCGAAGTCGGCCATTTGGCGCTCCATTTCCTCGCGGGCGGAGTCGGCGGCGGAGCGAATACCCTGGATGCGCAACTGGAATTCGTCCGGGTTCGTGGAGCGGAGCAGCGCTTCTTCGAGGGTGATGAGTTGCTTGGTGTAGAGATCGAAGAGCGACTGGTCGAAAGTCTGCATGCCGTATTGGCTGGTGCCGGCGGCGATGGCGTCGTGGATGAGGCGCGTTTTGTCGGCGTTGATGATGCAATCGCGGATGTACGCGGTGGCGATCATGACTTCGACGGCGGGGACGCGGCCTTTGTCGTCGGCGCGGCGCACGAGGCGCTGAGAGACGATGGCTTTGAGCGTGGCGGCAAGCTGCAAGCGGATTTGTTTCTGCTCGGGCGGCGGAAAGACCGCGATGATACGTTGAATCGTTTCCGTGGCGTCAAGAGTGTGCAACGTTGAGAAAACCATGTGGCCAGTTTCCGCGGCGAGCAGGGCGGTGGAAATGGTTTCGAGGTCGCGCATTTCGCCGACCAGAATCACGTCTGGATCTTGACGAAGTGCAGCGCGCAGGGCCGTGGAAAAGTTTGCGGTGTCGACTTCCACTTCGCGCTGGTTGATGAAGCTGCGCTTGTCGCGGTGCAGAAACTCGATGGGGTCTTCGATGGTGATGAGGTGATCGGAGCGGTTGGCGTTGATGCGGTCGATCATCGCGGCTAGCGACGTGGATTTACCGGAACCGGTGGTTCCTGTTACGAGAACGAGGCCGCGCTGCTCTTCGCAAATTTTGCCAATGACGTTCGGCAAATTTAGTTCTTCGATGGTGCGAATTTTGGTGGGGATGACGCGGAGAACCATGCCGACGTTGCCGCGCTGCTGGAAAACGTTGACACGGAAGCGGCCGAGGCCAGCGACGCCATACGCCATATCCAATTCGGCGGTTTCCTTGAACTTTTGTTTCTGGCGGTTGGTCATCATGCTGAACGCCATGGAGAGCATTTCTTCCGGCGTAATGCGGGGGACGTCGGTGATAGGCGCGAGAAGGCCGTCGACGCGCAGGTAGGGATGGTTGCCAACTTTCAAGTGCAAGTCAGAGGCTTTGTTTTCGACGGCGCGCCGGAGAAGATCGTCGATGCTAATTGCCATGTCGTTGTGAGCTCCGCGAGAATACGACTGACTTGCGACGTTAACACCCGAAAAGGGGACGGGCAAGAAAGGCGGTCTGTAGGGTTGCGCGGTAGTCACCTGAACGAAAGGACAGTGTTTTGGCGACTGGTGATTTGTGACTGGTGATTCGTGACTCGTGATCAAAGGATCTCGATCAGGACGCTTGGGCAAGCTGGGGCGCAGCATGCCGCGCCCCTACAAAGTCGATCACAGAAGCGTTTAGAAGGACGTTCGTTCAGGCTTTTTTTAGGAAGAGGGAATCGTAGAGGAAGCCTGCCAGGAATCCGCCGGCGAGGGGGCCGACCCAGTAGATGCCGTGATTTTGCCAGTGGGAGGAGGCCAGGGCGGGACCGAAAGCGCGAGCGGGATTGAGGGCGCCGCCAGTGAAAGGACCGGTCACCATGACGCCCAGCACAATGCTGAGGCCGACAGCGAAACCGGCGACGGGGCGGAACGAAGAACGTTCATCGACGGCCGTGGCAAAGACCGTGAGCACCAGGAAGAACGTGGTGATGCCTTCGAGAATCATGCCGTTGAGGCGCGTGAAGTCGTGCGCGAACATGGGTGTGCCGAGGGCGACAGCGTGCCAAGTGTCTTCCGGAATGACTGCCTTGAGGAGAAACGCGGCGGCAGTGGCTCCGGCGAGTTGGGCGGCCCAGTAGGCTATCGTGTCGATCGTGTTCAGGCGCTTGGTGACCCAGAAGCCAATGGTGATGGCTGGATTGAAATGGCCGCCGGAGATGTGGCCGAGCGCGCAAACCATGATGGCCATGGCAAGGCCGTAGGCCAATGCGATGCCGAGAAGTCCGAGGGCGTTCGATGCGTGGGGGTACCAGTCCACGCAGGCCGCGCCTGCCGCGAAGAAGACCAGAGCAAACGTGCCGAGGAATTCCGCCGTGAGCTTCTGCCCAAGGTTGTACATCAAGGAGCCTCCCGGCCGGGGAACGAAGCGCGCCCGCTGCGACCGGGAAGGATTCTATCTGGAACGCAAAGAGAAACGCCAGCCCTTCGGAAACTGGCTAGCTCATCCGTTTCCGAATAACGCGTTTCCAGGCACTTGCGGACCAGCAGAAAAAGCTAACAGCTATGCGATTCCAACCTGAGGTCATTTTGAAGGAGTGGAGACGGCTGCGAGTTGAGAAGAGAATTTACCCTCAGCAGCGGCACGCGGGTTTGGCCAGCTGACTTCCAGCGTGGCTTCCTTATGAATGAGAAATTTCGAACGGCGGTCGATGCGAATATCAAGAATGTTCGAACCGTCGGAGACAATCTCCGCGAAGCCTTCTTTTTGCACGTGCAGGCTCTCGTCGGCGCGGTACAGGACGACGCGCAGGGGATGGGCCCCGGTGGAGAGAGGGCAGTCGAAATGCAGAGATTCGCCCAAATGGGCGGCGTCAAGCCGAGTAGAGATGAGGAGGTCTTGGCCGGAGTAGACCGCGAGGGTTTCCTCGGCGACGGCGGAGACGATCTCGACGCTAAGAGAAGCGAGTTGCTTGGGACTACGCACCTGGGCGCTACTAGAGGGAGCGACAGCCAGAGGCTGTCCAAGCTGTGCCCGAAGCGCCGGCCCAGTGGTCAAATCGGAGCGGTGTTGCTCTGGTGTGGATGATTTGGCCCGCGGAGAAATCTTCGAAGTCAACGGCGTGGAGATGTGTGGAGGCTGCGATTCGGGTTTCATGGAGGCAGACGAAGCGTCGGCCGACGGCGAAGCCGTGGTCTCAGAGGGGATGAGACTGGTTGCCGCAATAGAGATTGAGGGAGACGGCGCGCTCGGGGCCGCGGTGACGACAGGGCGATCGACCGTGGCCGCAGAGGCGGCCGGGCTAGGGATGGCGTGTTTACGAAGCGCAGAGACAATCGAAGCTCCGGCAATGAGGAGGAGCAGAACGGCGGCAACCGTCCATAGCTCTTTTTGCCGAAAAGGCCGGTTCCACCAGGTGAGATTGGGGCGTTTGGCGACGCTAGAGTTGGAGCTGGAGTGCAAAGGTGTAGATTCTGTGTTTCGCGCGAAGGGGTAGACAGAGGCGGCGAAAGACTCAGCGGTGGGGAACCGGTCACCGGGGTTCTTTGACAGGCAGCGCAGGACCACCTGGTCAAACGAGGTAGGGAGCGAAGGATTGTGATGAGAGGGCGGCAGCGGGGCGCTGGAAATGATTTGCGCGCATACGGCTTCGACGGAATCGCCGTCGAAGGGCCGTTTGCCGGTCGACATCTGGTAAAGAACGACGCCCAAAGAGAAAAGATCGGAGCGGCCATCCTGCAGATTACCGAGAATCTGTTCAGGCGAGAGATAAGCAGGAGTGCCCATCAGATTGCCGCTACCGGAGGCCTGCGTCGAAAAGCGGGCAATGCCGAAATCCCCGAGTTTCACTTGTTGATCGAGGGTCACGAGGATATTGGCGGGCTTTACGTCGCCATGAATGACATTGGCGCGATGGGCTTGGCCGAGGGCGCTCGCAAGGTCCCCCGCCCACACGGCGGCGCGAGCTATAGGCAAAGGGCCAGCGTCGAAGAAGCACTCCAGTGTTTTTCCCTCGACATATTCCATAACGAAATAGGGCGCACCCTCGCTGTTGGTGCCGACATCGAAAAGGGCCACAATGTGGGGATGCGAGAGGCCGCCGATGATCTGGGCTTCGCGGAGAAATTGTTGCTGGAGATCCCGGGAGCCAAAACCGCGAAGCAAGGTTTTTAGAGCGACGGTGCGTCCAATAACGGTGTCACGTGCTTTATCGACACGGCTGGTGGCGCCTGTGCCCAGCGATTCGAGAACTTCATAGCGATTCTGCGGAGTGCTCATAAGCTGCGGGCCTGGTGAGCCGCGTCCCCAATTACAATGTGTAGGATGGAGGAAAGCGAGGGGCTGAGGAATCCCCCAAAAGTCCCGAAGTAGAAAAACTCTAGTACCAGCCCAATGTGTGCCGTAGCGAACATCGGAATGAGGAGGATTTGCGGAAGCGTCTCGTCGGCGGAGGCGCTAGGTTGTACACCAAAAGGCCTCGCGGCCGGGGAACGAAGGGCGCCCGCTGCGACCGGGAAGGATTCTATCTGGAAGGTGAAGAGAAATGCCAGCCCTTCGCAGAGTGAGCAGTGGCTAGTTTCCAACTTGGCCGTTTATCAAGACCTGAACGCTCTTAGCCTGGACCTTCGCTGTAAGCAAACCAGCGATCACTCAATTTGCGGAAGGAGTATGCCTCATCACCTGGTTCAAAGGAATGTTCTCCGGATGATTGTGAAGAGGAGCACGGTAGGTAAACGTGGTTCGGGCCGGGACCACAATAAAGGAAACCCGCCGAGGTTCCACGATTCAACAGACCGAATGAGCCGACTATGACAAAGGCGTCCTTCGTTTCGGGGTCACGTCGAATACCTTGCGAAATGTTGTTCCGGGAGAATAGGCGTCGGTATTCTTCCCAACGTTCTTGTGTAATACCCGTTTCGGGGCTGTATTCCAGGTACTGATGGTTGAGGGTTGCGAGCCAGGAAGGGTCAATAGAGATAAGTTGTGCGTCGTGGTCAGACATTGAAATGATAGCTTCGAGGTCGCGGCGCTGATTTGGGAAGCGCCTTGTAAGCGTATTGAGGGAGGGTGGGCTCAAAGTCCACAAGACTATTCCGAGGCCGATGACAAGAAGCGCCGCGAGCGAGACACCACCGATGATGGCGATGAAAAGCACTCTTCTGAGTTTGCGTCCCCAGCTTGCCGTTCCCGACGAGGGGGCTTCTGGCGTCTCCGTTAGCCGGATCACGATTTAACTCCTGCTTCGCAGCTCTCCAAACATCTCCGCATATTGCGCAATCCGGAACAGCCGGCCACAAGAGGCGAAGGCTGCCGTTAGCGAGAGACGGCCGCGACGGGCGCGTTGACCGGGGTGAGCCAGTTGTGGCGATCAGGCTTGGTGCCGCTGGTTAGAGCGAAAAACTCTTCCTGCAGTCGGCGCGTGACCGGGCCGGCGACGCCTTTGCCGACTTGGATTTTGTCGACGGAACGGATGGGCGTGATTTCGACGGCGGTGCCACAGAAGAAGACTTCGTCGACGATGTAGAGCATTTCGCGGGGGATGACTTGTTCTTTCACGGGGATGTTCAAATCTTCCGCGAGCGTGACGACAGTGTTGCGCGTGATGCCGGGCAGGATGCTGGTGGCGAGCGGCGGCGTGTAGAGCGTGCCGTCGTGAACGAGAAACACGTTCATGCCAGAGCCTTCGCTGACGTGGCCGCCGGAATCGAGCGCGATGCCTTCGGCGTAGCCATTGAACTGAGCTTCCATGCGAATGAGCTGCGAATTCATGTAGTTCGCGGCGGCTTTGGACATTGCTGGCAGCGTGTTGGGCGCGATGCGCGTCCAGGAGCTGACGCCGACTTCGACGCCCTTGGTGAGGGCTTCCGGGCCTAGATAGGCGCCCCACGACCAGCAGGCCATGTAGATTTCAATCGGAGAAGTGAGCGGATTCACACCGACTTCACCATAGCCGCGGAGAACCATGGGCTTGACGTAACAGGCATTCATTTTGTTGACGCGAACCAATTCGGTTGCGACATTGCAAAAATCATCCAGGGAGTAAGGCAATTCCATGCGATAGATCCTGCCGGAGTTGATGAGGCGCTGCATGTGCTCGCGAAGGCGGAAAATTGCGGGGCCCTGCTTCGTGTCGTAGCAGCGAATGCCTTCGAAGACGGCGGAGCCGTAGCTCACGACGTGGGAAAGAACGTGGAGGGTGGCGTCGTCCCAGTTGATCCACTTTCCGTTGTGCCAGATTTTGTCGGTTTTTTGAACGGGCATGGTGTTGTCCTTTTATATGGCGCCACTCGCGGTGAAGCCTGAAAGGGCAGAATACGGTACGCGAAGGAGAGCGTCAATTCAGTGTACTGGACGCGGTGGCCAGTGCAAAAACCAAATTGGCGCGTGGATTCGCGAAGCATTAGAAGGGGCTGTTCTTCTCTTGTGACGGAGGGTTGGGCTGCTTTTGATCGTTGTCTGGAGAGTCCAAGGAACGAAACGTCGCTTGCGCTTGAGCAAGAATCTTACCGTTTCCGTTCTCCCAAACGCCGAGCAGAAAAAATGGCAGCGCCGTGGCGACGGCCATGAGTTTGGCGCGCCGCGGAATTCTGGCTTCCGGTTCCCAGCGGAATAGCTGGGTGGCCACGAACAATGTCAGCATGGCCCAGATGAGCAGAGAGCTGAGCTGGACGAACAGCTTCCAAAAGGGAAGGGACAAATACAAAGCGCTTTGCAGGCCGCTGACGAGATAGGTGGCGGGCAGAAAAACCGCGACTCTCTGAGCGACCTTTGGCAAGTACGCCAAGGGTAGCGTCGCGCCGGAGAGAAAAATCAGCGGCAGCCAGATGAGTTGGTTGATTACCTGCGTTTCCTGCATGGTGTTGGTCACACTGGCGACAACCAAACCGAGGCAACCGAAGGCGACCGTACCAACGGCCACGAAAATAGCCAGAGAGATGAGATTGCCAAAGCCAGGAACATGGAAGATGAGCCTCGCCATGAGCAACTCCACACAAACCGTCGGCAGGGTGAGCACGAAGTTTGCAAGAACGCTCGAAGCCAGCATATCGATGGCGCTGACCGGCGCGATGTGAAACCGGCGGAGAATCCCTTGTTCGCGAAACGTGACAAGAGCCGCGCTGAGTCCCCAGAAGCTGCCCATGACGTTGAAGGCAATGACAGGTCCCAGGAAGTAGGAGACTAGCCGGGGATGGCCCTTGGCGAAGACCCCGGCGTAGAGAAAGAACATGCCAAGCGGGAAGACAACGCTAAAGAAAAAGAACATGCGATTGCGCATGGCGAGCTGCATGCGCATGCGGGTGAGAGTAGCGAAGTTTCTCAATCGCGTAGCCTCCTGCCAGTCATTTCGATGAAGACGTCTTCGAGAGAGGGTGAGGCAATTTCGAGGCTGACAAGTTCGTTGCCTTCGGCTTCGAGATGTTTCACGAGATCGACAATCGTTTTTGGAGGTCGATGAGAGTGAATCACGTAGGCGCCATCGAGTTCGCGGGCATCAGCTACGCCTTCCAGGCTTTTTAGGGCGCCATCGGTCTCGGGCTTTGCGAGGCGGACTTCGATGCGCGTAGTGCCACCGGAACGGGTTTTGAGTTCGCGCGGCGTGCCGAGGGCTACGACTTTGCCGTGGTCGACGATGGCCACGCGGTCGCAGAGGCGCTCGGCTTCTTCGATGTAGTGCGTGGTCATGACGATGGTTTTCCGTTCGTGCTTGAGCTCTTCGATGATGTCGTAAATTTCGCGGCGGACTTGCGGATCGAGACCGGCGGTGGGTTCATCGAAGAAGAGCACTTTGGGATCGTTGACCAAAGCCATGGCAAGAGCCAGGCGCTGCTTTTGGCCGCCAGAAAGCTGGCTGTAGAACGCGTTGCGCTTTTCTTCGAGGCCGAAGCGCTTGAGTAGCTCTTCGGGATTGCGGCGGCGTTTGTAGAAGCTTGCGAAAAGCCGGAGGGCTTCCATCACCCGAAGCTTATCGGGAAGGGAAGTGGATTGCAGAGCCGCGCCGATTTCGTGTTTCAGAGCTCGCGAATTGCGTTGCGGATCGAGTCCGCAGACAGAGACGCGGCCACTATCCAGATCGCGCAGGCCCTCGAGAATTTCTACCGTCGAGGTTTTTCCAGCGCCGTTGGGACCGAGCAGGCCGAAGACTTCGCCTTCCTCGACGGAAAAACTGACGCCGCGAACGGCTTCGACGTCGGCGTAGCTCTTGACCAAGTTTTCGACTTGAATGATCAGATTTGCCATCGGCATTGATTGCTACATCGTAGCGACGCAAAGGCGCCCCTTAGGATAACGCAAGTGCTTGCTTTCCCCGCTATGGGCGGAGGCTTTGCCGCGGACTACTTCGGGGCATAGAAAAGATAATCGGCGGAATACGGCACGCGGACTTCGTGGCCCGCGCTCACCGAGCCACAACCTGATGTGGGCGCTTTGCCGCCTTTGGTGTTGAGGCGCTGGATGGATGTGGCGCGGGAGAGCACGCCGGTGCCTTCGTGGCTCACGATGTTGACGAGAAGCCAAGGAATGGAATCGGCGTCGGGTGAAGGCACATTGGCGACGGCTTTGCCAGTGACACGGCTGCCGTCCTTCGCTTCCCAGGAGGGGCCGGCAAAATGTTTGCCGAAGGGTTTGCCGTCTTTGTCAAAGAGCTGAGCGTCGGGAGCTTTCAGCCCCCAGGAGAATTCCGTGGCGCCCTCCTTGCAGATGTAGACCTGGTCACCTTTCGCATGAACCTGGAGCAGCAGTTGTTCGCCTGCGGGCGGCTGGAGTTGTTGCGGGACTTGCTGGGCCGAGGCGGAAAATGAAAGAAGGATGTTCGCGGCGGCGAATAGGGCGGCGAACCTAAATGTACGAATGTGGTTGCGCATGAAACCATTCCTCCCGTGAGGCACAGGTTAAATTGAGAACATGACTTATTCAAGTCAGTTCAGATCATAAACCGGTTCCAGGCGCGCAATCGCGGAATCCAGCGGGGAACATTGCGGCAATACTCTTCGTAGTCCGCGCCAAACAGTCTTCGGAGGGTTGGCTCCTCGTAGAACTGGACGAACAACGCAACTCCCACCATGGTCCCGCAAACCAAAGTGAGTGCCGTGAAGTTGGCGCGGCCAAAGATCACCCAGAGGCTGACCCAGCCGACGAAGAAGCCCACATACATCGGGTTGCGCACATAGCGGTAGAAACCCACTACGACCAACCTCTGCGGGGGAGCGATGGGTACGGGTGTACCGCGCCCCGTCCATCCGAAATCCCAGATGCAGCGGAGCGCCACGGCAAAACCCAACGCGGAGGGAATGGCGGCAACCCAGCGCCAGCGCATCGCGCCGGCCGTGTCCATGCGAAAGCCCAGCAACGGCGGCAGCAACCAGAACCATAGCGCAAGAAAGGCCGCGCCCGCGGCCAGGGAGGCGAGTGTTATCAGCAAATGCGAAACAAGATTCGTGTCTGGTGAAGCCCCAGTCTGTCGGCTCGTCATGAGTAACTCCATCACGCCGAAGAAAAAGCACCGAGGAGATACCTCTTTATACGCAGTTCAGGGCTGCGATGTTACCTCAAACAAAAAGCACGAAGAACCGGGCCTTCGGCACCATCGGCCTGGCTACCTTTCGGCGCCGGCGCCGCGGTTTTTTGTCGGGGCTATCCTCTCGAGAAAGCTAATCCGTGATTGCGGTAGCGCAATGAACGCTTCCTTTTCCTAGGATATAGATTTGGTGCCCAGCAGCATATAACTCGCTCACCGGGAGGTGAGCGCTCTACGGGCTTTCTTGGCTGAAGAGGATTTCTGGCGCTGCGGGGTCCAAAGATGCTTTTTAACGTTGATGCGGGATTCAACGACGGGAATGCCTTCGGATTCGAGGAGTTTTTTTTGCAGGGAGGCGTAGGGTTCGCGAATCAGGATTTTGCCGTTGGCGCCGAGGACGCGGTGCCAGGGGATGCCTTTTCCCGAGGGGGTTGCGCCCATGGCGCGGCCGGCGGTGCGCGCGCCGCCAGGAAGGCGCAAGGCTTTAGCAAGGGCTCCATAGGTTAGAACCCGGCCGCGAGGAATTTGTTTCACGAGCTTGTAGACGGGATCAAAAGACAAAGGGGATTGGCTCCTTGATGCGAACTGCCCAGCGGCTCCAGCGCAAGCCGCTGGGAATGTACGCCAGACATCGTAAGAGCAGGCGAGAAGGGCAACAAGAGAAATAATCGGCGCTGCAGTGTTCTATGAAGTGAAGTGCTTTTGAAGCGAGAGGCGGCGAGTAAGTAGTGCAACAAGCCGTGAGTGAGTAGGCTAACAATCAAAACGAAGCGCCGCGCATCTAAGTAAGTAAGAGCAGGAAAGTGGAGAGCACGCCGACGATGCATGGAACCGATGAAACAAAGCGAAAAAACTAATGAACGAAACGGAAGCAAATTCGTTACGTTGTACGCATCACGGATGCAAAGTAACCGTTCGGGCTAGTACGGAACGTTCATTGACGGCGTAGTGGAACGTAAGTACACTACAGTCACAGTCGATGATTTGAGGTGATGTCATGGCTTTTGTCCGCCGGAAAGGGAACTCGTTTTACTTGGTGCACAATGTGCGCCGCGGCGGAAAAGTGCGGCAACTGCATCTTGCGCGGCTTGGGGAACGCGCGCGGATCACGGACGCGGTGGTGCGGGAAGTTTCCAAGAAGCACCCGTTCGTGGAGCTGAATTGGCGGGCTCTGCGGGAACAGACGAACAGTCAAGTGGATCTAGCCGATGCCAGCTCTCCGGCGATCCAAAAGCTCGTATCCAACCTGCGAGCACTGAACGTCGAATTGGCGGACCTCTTTCCGCCGCTTCTCCGGATTTCTGAAACGCCCACAGTGGCGCGAGAGCTGTTGGTGCAACTACGGCTTTTGCAGTCCACACTTCAGGTTAAACTCAGCCAGTTTGACCGGAAGCGCGGACGGTTCAGTCATGCGACCATGCGGATGCATGGCCGCTAGGAGGAGACCATGAGCTCCCAAATACTGCCACTCGATCCAAACTTGCGCAGCAACACGACGATTGAATTTCAGACGGCGCTGCGCTCGAAGATTGTCGGACAAGCGGAAGGAGTGCAGGCGCTGGTGGACCTGTATCAGGTCTTCTGCGCGGGATTGAACTCCCCGGGCCGGCCAGTGGGGAACCTCCTTCTCTTGGGACCGACAGGTTCGGGCAAGACGCGCATTGTGGAAGCGGCGGCGGAGATTCTGTTTGGAGACGCGCGCGCGGTGATTAAGGTGGATTGCGCGGAATTTCAGCACTCGCACGAGATTGCTAAATTGATTGGCTCGCCTCCGGGTTATTTGGGCCACCGGGAAACGCATCCATTAATCACGCAAGAAGAGCTCGCTAAGAGCCATACTGACAAACTGAAGCTGAGCTTTTTGCTGTTTGACGAAATTGAAAAGGCGTCGGATGCCCTATGGCAGTTGCTGCTGGGCATGCTAGATAAAGCGACGCTAACCCTTGGGGACAACCGCCGGGTGGATTTGTCGCAAACGGTGATCTTCCTGACGTCGAACCTGGGCGGCGGAGAGATTACGGAACTGATGCACGGTGGAATGGGCTTTGTTCAGCCGACAGACAAGCCAGCCACGGGATTGGATGAAAAAGTGGAGCGGACGGCGATGGAAGCGGCACGAAGGAAGTTCTCGCCGGAATTTATGAACCGTCTGGACAAAGTGGTGGTTTTTCACCCGTTACAGCGGGAACAACTTGAAGAAGTACTTGAGATCGAGCTGGGACAAGTGCAGCAGAGGGTATTGGAGACGGCGAAAGGGCAGTTCTTGTTTCGCGTGACGACCGCGGGAAGAGAGTTCTTGTTGCAGGAAGGAACGGATCAGCGTTACGGAGCTCGTCACTTGAAGAGGGCCATTGAGCGCTATGTGGTGTATCCGCTGGCAAATCTGTTAGCCACGGAGCAAGTGCACCTGGGAGACCTGGTGTGCATCGATTGGGACCGTTCGCACAAGGAGTTGACGTTCGCTCGAGAAGGCGAGGGGGCTCTGGTGACTCCGGCGGTGCCCCAGATTGGGCAAGTTGCAGCGTCGGTGGAAGCAAAAGATGGCAAGACGGCGGATCCGACCCCGGAGGTAGTGGTCGGGGAACGAAAATTGCGAGCGGCGCAGCCCTCGGTGGCACCTGCGGCGGCTCCGCAGGGACGGAAGAAGAGCGATCGTTAGAGAAAACAATAAATTCTAAGGATCTCAGGGGCGCGCCAAGCTGGATGCGCCCCTTTTTGTCGTTTGAGGGTTGACAGAAACTGTTTCATCCTCTCACTTTGAGCACCGTTGAAACACTGTCTCACGGCGTGAGACGGTTTCCATAATTGCAACACTTGTATGTCGTTGAGTTTGTGCCGGTTTGCAAAGGCCAGGGCGCAAGCTGGGATTGGCAGTTCCCATGCTCTATTCCCTTCCAGCACATGGCTGAGACGCCTGGAGCGTCTTGGGCAGCAGAACGCGGAAGGAACGATGCCATGAAAAGTGCCGCACGACAGCAACTGGATCCAACCATTCGCAGCACCGACAGCCGAGACTTTGAAGGAGCGTTGCGCTCGAAGATCGTCGGACAGACGGAAGGGGTTCAGGCACTCGTAGACCTGTATCAGGTGTTCTGCGCGGGATTGAACTCGCCCGGACGACCTGTGGGGAACCTGTTGTTCCTCGGTCCGACGGGTTCGGGAAAGACGCGAATCGTGGAAGCGGCCGCAGAGATCCTGTTTGGAGATGCGCGCGCGGTGATTAAGGTGGATTGCGCGGAATTCCAGCACTCGCATGAGATCGCCAAGCTGATTGGTTCGCCTCCAGGATATTTGGGACACCGGGAAACTCATCCGCTGATCACCCAAGAGGAGTTGTCCAAGAGCCATACGGAGAAGCTAAAGCTGAGCTTCCTGCTGTTTGACGAGATTGAAAAGGCGTCCGATGCCCTTTGGCAGTTGCTGCTCGGAATGTTAGATAAAGCGACTTTGACCCTTGGGGATAACCGCCGGGTGGACTTGTCCCAGACGGTGATCTTCCTGACGTCGAACCTGGGTGGGGGCGAGATATCGGAATTGATGCAAGGCGGAATGGGCTTCGTGCAGCCGAAGGACAAACCGGCTGCTGGACTTGACCAAAAAGTTGAGCGAACGGCCGTGGAAGCCGCGCGCAGGAAATTCTCGCCAGAATTTATGAACCGGTTGGACAAAGTGGTGGTCTTCCATCCCTTGCGCCGGGAACAGCTCGAGGAAGTGCTGGAGATTGAACTCGGGCAAGTGCAGCAGAGGGTTTTGGAGACGGCCAAGGGGCAGTTCCTATTCCGAGTTACGGCGGCGGGAAGAGAGTTTTTGTTGCAGGAAGGAACTGACCAGCGGTATGGAGCCCGGCACCTGAAGAGGGCGATCGAGAGGCACGTGGTTTATCCCCTGGCAAATCTGCTGGCTACTGAGCAGGTCCACCTGGGAGACCTGGTGTGCATCGATTGGAACAAGGTTAATGAAGGATTGAGCTTTGTTCGCGAAGGAGAGAATTTGGCTATGCCTGCGAGGCGGCCGGAACCAGTCGTCACCGCGCGGACTGCCCAGGCAAGAAGCGGCCGCAGCGTGGAAGCACCCTCTGCCGCAATCGGGCCTGAACCGATACCCCGGATGGCGCGTTAAGCGAGCCTTTAACCCAGCTTTCTGATTTGTGAATTGCCCGGGAGGAATGACTCCCGGGCTTTTTCTTTTGATGGCGGCGCAGTGTAAAGTTATCGAGAACGGCGGAGACTTGGCTTGAGCCGGTCGGCGGTGGTTTTGTGCTCGACAGTGCGCGGCGCGGCGAGAATCGCAATGCAGTTCGCGCCTTGCGCCGTGCTAACGAGCGGGGCGATTGGGTCGGCGCGGAGAGAACGAAACCGTTTTTTTCGCCAATCATCAAACAATTGACTGAAGGGGGCGAGCTTGCTACGCACGCTGGGAGCAATCTTTGCGGCTTCACTGTGCCTTTTAATCGCGCCGTGCACGCGCGCGCAGCGGACACAGTTCAAGGCGGGATGGAATCTTTATTCTCCGCAGGAAGACATCAAACTTGGCAAAGAGGTTGCGGTGGACGCGGAGAAGCAGCTGCCGTCCTGTAACGCGCCGAGAGTGGACGCGTACTTGACGGGGCTTGGCAAGAAGCTGATCGTGAAACTGCCCACAGGAGGAGTGCAGTACCCGTTCGAGTTTCATTGCGTGAATGACAAGGCGATCAACGCATTTGCGTTGCCGGGCGGGTATGTGTTCGTGAACCGGGGAACGATCGAGGCAGCGGACGATGAGGCGCAGCTTGCGGGTGTGATCGCGCACGAACTCTCGCACGTGGCGCTGCGGCACGGCACAGCCGAGGCCACAAAGGCCAAGGCCGCGCAGGCGGGGGTGGGAATCCTCGGAGTTATTTTTGGGGAAAACGCAGGCGGAGCGCTGCTGACGGAACTCGGAAGATTCAGCGCGGGAGGCGTGCTGCTGCGGTATTCGCGGGCAGCGGAGACGCAGGCAGACGTCGTGGGGACGCAAGTGCTTTACGATGCGGGGTACGACCCGCGGGCGCTGGCTCAGTTTTTCGAAAAGATTGAGGCGGATAGCAAAGGGCAGAACCCGCCGGAGTTTTTCTCCGACCATCCGAACCCGGAGCGCCGCGTGGAGCGAGTGGACGAGGAGATTGACAAGCTTGGCGGGCTGCCGGCCAAGATGAAGAAAGATTCGGTGGAGTTCGAAACGATCAAACGCGAGGTCTTGGCGCTGCCGGTAGTAAAAAAAGGAACGCTGGTTGCAGGCAACTCTAGTCCCAGACCGATGGGTCCGCCGCCTGCGCCTTCGGCGAATTATGCGGAGTATCAGGCGAGCGCGTATGTGATGAAATATCCGGACAACTGGAGAAAGTATGAAGAGAATAAAAGTGTTTCGTTCGCGCCGGACGGCGGGGTGATGGAAGCTAACGATGGGCAGGGGGGACTCGCCTACGGAATCATCGTCGATGTAACGAAGGTGCAGATGGACGCGAGCGATGCGAACGCGCTGGATAGAGCCACGCACGAGTTGATTGGCACGCTGCAGGAGGGCAATCCGAAGATGAAGATCGCGCGGCAGCCGGGGCGCGTGCGTGTGAATGGGCAACCGGGGCTTTCAACGTACTTGGACAATGGATCGCCGGCAGGTGGCGCAGAGACGGATTGGCTTATCACTGTGATTCGACCGGAAGGGTTGGTGTCCTTCGTGTTCGTTGCGCCCCAGAAGGATTATGAGAAGTACGACAAGACGTTTGCGTCGATTCTCGACAGCGTGAGATTTCAGAAGTAGGAAGGCGCCTATAGACCCGAGGCCGGAAAGTCGCGGGAAACTCAAGGGCTTGTGGGAGTAGACGAACTAGGGGCCGCGACCGCGCGGCCCCTCTCGCCCTGATAACTGTTCGGCTTACTGCTGTTTTGCAAGCTGCGCCGCAACCTCGGGAAGTACTGCCGTGCCTTCGATGCGCACCGCGTCGAGGGCTTGCGGATCGAGGCCCAAGGCCTTTAGGACCGTGGGCGCGACCTGCGTGGTGGTCGTGGCGTTAGAAACCGTCTGCGGAGAAAAGCTTGGATTAGCTACCAGCAACATGACATTCGTATCGTCATGGCCGAAACCGCCGTGATCTCCGAGGGCCGAGCCGGCCCCAATGTAGGTCATGCCCACATTGGGTGTCACGATAATGTCAGGCGAGCGCGGATCCAGACCCTGTCCAAGACCGCCGACGTTGTAGTTCAGCGCCAGGGTCGGGCCGTAGTAAATCTCGCCGAGGCCGATGGCTGCCGCATTGCTTTCCAATAGTTGTACCGCGGCGGACACGCTCTCGCCCGGGTTCAGCCAAAGCACTGAGACGTCGTCTTCGGTGGCGCCGATGCCACCTGGAGTCAGGGGCGATTCAGATGCCGGAATGACGCTGCTAAGCAGCGTGGCCGGAGTAGTGGGAGGGCCGGTGACCAACAAGTTCGGATCGATGGGCGACATACCATGCTTCGCGGTGATGATGATCAGCGTATCGTCGTAGATACCGGCGTGCTTAAGCGCGTTGACGAGTTCGCCGATGGAGGTGTCGACGTAGGCGATCTCACTCACAAGTTCCGGGTTGGGGAAAGCAGCGGCGTTCTGGTAACCGCCTGTGCCTAGGTTCGGCTCGATGAGGATTTGGCCAGTGTATACGGACTGAAAGTTCATGCCGAAGACCGCCGGAATTTCCGCGGCCTTGCCGTTGTGCGTTTTGCCCGCAATTTGGTTCAGCAAACCATTCAACCGCAGCGCGTCATAGCACTGGATGTTGGCGAAGCTGGAATTCCAGCCGGACAGACTGCTCGAGTCCGGGATGGTGGCGCAGGAGAGGCCTAGTGGGGTCGTTACTCCGGGCAGTGGAATTACGTTTGAGTCCACCTCAGGGGAGTAATAGTCGTTCAGGTTTTGGCCGCCGGGCCCACCGACCATCGAATAGGATGGGTGCTTGTCGATCCACGCGGTGTATCCGCCAGCGGCATGGACGACGCCAAAGATAGTGTTGGTGCGAACGAAGTTCCAGGGATAGACCGGGGCGCAACCCTTCGATGGGTCACGCGAGAGCTTGTTGGGGTCGAGCGAGGCGATGCCGCCCTCGGTCGGCGAGGCGTTCGGCGCGCCACCGTTCAACGCGGTATCGTCAAGGTCCACGCCTTGGTCGTTGTCGGTGGTAGTTCCGGTCGGCGCCGCAAAAGGCTTACAAGTTCCCGGAGCCAGACCCGTGCCGGTCATGATGGTGGGTCCATCGAGTGACCTGTCATACGCCACGTCATAATACAGCCCGGTTGACTTTGGCGTGCCGCCGGTGACGAGCGCTGCGATCCCGGGAAAAGAGTCCGAGGGCTTTGACGAAATGGCACCGACATAGTTGATACCCGTGCGGCTCAGCGCCGCCATGTTCGGGCAGTATGGATCCCCGCTGTTCGCGCCAATACCGCGCGTACAGTTATAGAAGTCCACGGCGTGCATGCCGTCAATGCTCAGCAGCAACACATGTTTGATGTGGTTCGAGCCGCGCTTGTCTGTATCAGCATCCGCTCCCGGCGCTCCGGACGCGAGCATTACCGCCGCTGCTACTCCAGCCAGTACTAGCCTATTAGCCTTCATTTGAATCCTCCGCGTGGGTGATAGTCGCCAAAGTATGCGCAGGCGTTATTTCTCTGTGAAATCTCGGCTAATCCTGTGGTGCCAGGATCGGCCCCGCGTCCTGCAGTTTCGGGCCACCTGCGGCGATTCCGCAAATTCGGTGCACAAACGCGGAACAAAGGAGGCATGAAGACGGAGACATTGCGCACAATCTTCGTTCCAAGCAAGACGCCTCTGGGGCCGCGAAGGGTCCTGAGTACTATCCCTGGTCGTAGAGTGTGAGGCTAGTGTGTTACAGGACCGAGAATGAAATGTAACCGTAGCGTGAAGCATCGGAAAAATTCTCTTTATGAATTTCTTTGGGAATTCAAAGGTAACGAGAGTCGCCGGGAGGAGCGACGCTCGTTGTCGCAGTGATTGACCACAAAACCGCGATTTTTTCAGCCTCGCTCGCCATCAACTATTAACGGTAGTTTCACGACAGACCAACGCGGTGCTGCTATTGCTCCCAATCGAGGAGGTTTTCTAATGATCCGCATGAAATCCGTAGCAGCTTTCGCAACAGCTTTTTTGTTGACCACATCGATGGTGCCTTTGGCAGGGGCGCAGGACGGCGACCATCACAACGATTGGGGCGGGCGCGGCATTCGCCACGTTCTGCTCATCAGCGTCGATGGAATGCACGCGTTGGACTATATCAATTGCTCTCAGGGAATTAGCGGTGTCGACGGCGGCCAACCGTATTGCCCGACTCTCGCGGAACTAGGCGAGACGGGCGTGAATTACCTGGACACAGCTACTTCGAAGACTTCTGATTCGTTTCCAGGATTGATGGCGTTGATGACTGGCGGCTCGCCGCGCACAGTAGGCGCATTTTATGATGTGGCTTATGACCGCACGCTAGCTCCTCCGACGATCACCACGGGTAATGGGTTGGCCGGCGGCACTTGCACGCCAGGAGCAGCTCCGACCGGGACGACGACGGAGTATGACGAAGGCATCGATATCGATCAAACGAAGCTCAACGGCGGAGCACCGAGCGGGGACGGGGGAATTAACTCGATTGACCCACGAAAGCTGATCCGCGACCCGAGCAAGGGCTGCGCGCCGGTGTATCCGTGGAATTTCGTGAGGACGAACACGATTTTTGGCGTCATCCATGCCGCCGGTGGGTACACGGCGTGGTCCGACAAACATCCGTCTTATTCAGCGGTATCCGGTCCGGGCGACGGAACGAACATCGACGATTACTACGCGCCGGACATTAATTCCATCCCGGTGAATCTCCCCGGAGTTCCTGGCTGCAATCCGCTGCCTGACCAAACCACAGTTTCCGGTTCGAACGCCTGGACAGATAGCTTCCAGAACATCCAGTGCTACGACACGCTCAAGGTAAACGCAGTTCTGAACGAGATCAACGGAAAGACGCACAACGGACAGTCTCGTGCGCCAGTTC